>Ga0207106_1056_pt1 | contig 22903 bp, 19 predicted proteins | sample Alteio_BWMinHeat_78_FD_153535 | JGI IMG/M metagenome (GOLD analysis project Ga0207106, IMG submission 153535) | Enriched cells from forest soil in Barre Woods Harvard Forest LTER site, Petersham, Massachusetts, United States -... | ecosystem: Environmental > Terrestrial > Soil > Temperate forest >...
CGCAGTTGTCGATAGCCACTGCGTTGCGAGGGCGGAACGTGACATCTTCAAACGCGCGGCAGTTCTCCCGTAATGTAACCTCGCCGTCCGCACCACCGTCGAGGTAGTCGAAGACGACCTTGGGAAGACGCCGCTGCGCCAGGCGCCGCAAGTCGCCGACGTTCACTACACGGGGGAATGCTACCCGCTTCGCTCTGTTCGACATAGAAGGAGACCGCTTAACTCTCAAGCTTGAAGATTTTTTCCATCAATAACCATTTTTCACCCGGCGATGCCTGGGGCAACGGTTGCTGAAACTTCCACATCAGGTTTTCCCACTCCTGGACTTTCGGGTTGTGTTGATCGGCTCGGGCCTTGGCGTCGAACGAGAAGTGCTCGTTCACTTCCATGACCATCACCATGCGCGTTCCGAGCAGATAAATTTCCAAGTCTTCGATTCCAGAGTCCCGGATGCTCTGGCTGATCTCGGGCCAGATTTTCTCGTGATACCGCTTGTATTCCGCGATCAGCTTCGGATCATCCTTCAAGTCAAGTGTTAAGCAGTAGCGTCGCGTCATTTGACTTCACCAGAGCCTACACTGAGAAGGCCAGGCTGTGGAACGAGAATTGCGAACGAACTCGGAGTTGTGAGTTCATGTAGCGACAAGCTCATGGTTTAAAGTCTTCAACCGGTAAAAAGAAATCGCGTTCAGGCCAAAGACTTGATGCTGTTGTTGGACTGGCAGATCGCGAACGTAGTCCGCGATCAACTCTCTTACCTGCCGATAGGTTCCGGCCAAGAGACATACCGGCCAGTCAGAACCGAACATAAGACGCTCGGGGCCAAAAGCTTCGAACACCACGTCGAGGTAGGGCCTAAAATCATCCGCGCGCCAGTCTCGCCTGCCTGCTTCGGTAATAAGGCCTGACAACTTGCAGCAAACGTTCAAGTTCGTTGCGATGGCGCGAATCTGCTGGGTCCAGGAGACAATCTCTCGCGTGCGGATCAAAGGCTTAGCCAAGTGATCAATTACGAAACGTTGCTCGGGAAACCCGTCCACCAGTTTAATAGCCGCGGGCAGTTGCTTGGGGTAGATCAAGATGTCATAGCTGAAGTTATAGCGGCTTAGACAGCCGATCCCGCGTTTGAAATCCTCGCGCAGCAGAAAGGCGTCGTCAGGCTCCGATTGGGCGATGTGCCGGAATCCGCAAAGCTTCTCGAATCGCGAGAAATGCTCGAGGCGGTCAGGCACGTCTCGGGCGGAAAGATTTACCCAGCCAACCACACCTTTGATTTCACTGTATCGACCAGCGAGTTCCAGTAAAAATGCCGTTTCCTTTTCGGACTGGTCGGCTTGGACAGCTACAGATCCATCTATCTCATTTGCACGCAATTGCGGAATGAGATCGTCAGGCAAGAAGTCTTGCCTAAGGATGGACATCTCATCGGTGATCCAACCGTCCCGCTGTGAGTCATACCGCCAAAAATGCTGGTGTGAGTCAATGTTCATAGAGTTTCAATCACACCCAATCGCCAGATAGCTACATTAATTACTGCTCAGCCGCGCAGATTCAGGAAACCTCCATCAATGGGGTAGTCCGCACCTGTAATAAACGCAGCCTCATCGGAGCACAGAAAAAGAGCGAGTGCAGCCACTTCGTGCGGTTCCGCCATCCGCCCGATCGGCTGTGCCTTGGACAATTGGCCGAAAACTTCTTGCTCCCGCCCGGGATAGTTCTTGCGCAGAAACCGATCTACAAACGGAGTATGCACCCGAGCGGGCGAGATGCAATTGCAACGAATGTTATACGCCAGGTAATCTTTTGCGACGGAATAGGTCATGGCGACCACCGCACCTTTACTCATCGAATAGGCGAAGCGATCCGCGAGCCCCGCCGTACCTGCAATGGATCCCAAATTCAAAATGACCCCGCCAGTCTGCGCTTTCATATGCTCAATGGTGGCCAACATGCAGTTATAAAACCCTTTTACGTTGATGCGAAAGATATTGTCGAAATCTCCTTCCGCGGTGTTCTCCAGACTTCCGATATGTGCAATGCCAGCATTATTTACAAGAATGTCAATGCGCTCTTCTTTAAAAATCTGCTGGAAAACGGTCTTCACCTGCTCCTGGCTGGACACATCACATTGATACGAGTGCGCGTGCCCGCCAGCGTCCTGAATCTCCCGAACTACGGTTTTGGCCTCCATCGGATCGAGATCTACGATATAGACATGCGCTCCACTGATTGCGAATCTCCGCGCGATAGCTCGTCCAATTCCACTGGCGCCTCCAGTGATGATGGCCGCTTTGCCATCTAAACGGAACCCATTCGGAGTACTCCCGTGAGGGGTCAGATTGATATACCTCGCTTCCCTGGAATGAAATCGTTGTGTCCTATCAACTCGGCCTTGGTTAGGACCTCGCCGTTCGCTGCTTTCGCGACCTGCTCCAGGACATCCGCTACCAGGGCGCAGTCCTGATTTAAATCGCTGATCGGGTCACGCTTGCGGAGATCTCTGAATGCGATCGGGGCATTGTCCTTGGGATCGAGTTTTAGTGCAGCATTTCGCATCGCCACCTTCTTCTACTAGAGTACAGAATAAGAATTCAAGGTTAAAATTACGATTTCATATGTTAAAATCGCCGACGTAGCACGCGTGGCTGCTTCGGCAGTGGCGCGAGCCCCGCAGAAATCGAGTTTCCAAAGGAGTTTCCATGATTCGTACACGCGAGTGTAGATCGTCTCCTGTCGGTGTGATCTCGAAAGTTTTGCGAATTTTTGAAGCACTGAACGCCTCCCCGGCCGGATTGCGGCTCAATGAGATCGTCGAAAAGACTGCGATCCATAAGAGCACCGCCTACCGCTTCCTTGCCCACCTGGAGAATGAAGCGTATCTGTTTCGTGATGAGTCCGGCGCCTATCTGGTTGGGCCTCGCCTGGTACGTCTGGGTTCGGGCGCTACCTATCAGATGACGCTCCGAAAAATCAGCCGCCCGGTGCTACAACACCTTCGCGACACAACCGGCGAAACCGTGAACTTGGGCATTCTGGATGGACAAGATGTCTTCTACGTCGATGTGGTGCAGAGCCATCATCCCTTTCGGATGGCCTCGCATATCGGAACCTCGCGTCCGCTCTTTTGCACCGCAATGGGTAAGATGCTGGCTGCTCTCTTGCCCGCAAACGAAAAGGGACGCGTACTAAGGTCGGTGCGATTTGAGCGTTTTACTCCACACACAATTACTCAGATGGCGCAACTTGAGGAAGATCTGGCGGAGACGGAGCACAGAGGCTATGCGCTCGACGACGAGGAGGCTACTTTAGGGGCCAGATGCGTCAGTGCTCCTATCTTTCTTGCGGCGAATCGAATGGCCGCTGCTGTCAGCGTGTCGGGTCCAATCGCAAGGATTTCGCGCGACAAGATTCCGCTATTTGCGGAAGCGGTGCAGAGAGCGGCACGCACGATCTCGACTCGGCTGAACGGCTACGGGGTGCAGTAGGCATCCTCATTACTTCAGGGTGGCTTTTTGCTTGGGCGTCCTATCGAAGGATTGGGAAGGCCGCAGCGGGAAGTGGCTGCCGGGGCTCCAAACGCGTAGGATTAGCGCCAAAGTGAATCCATGAAACCGCTGCTATTCCTATCTAGTGGATGTGCTTCCTTCGCAGTATTGGGGTTCGCGATACTGGTATCAGGGCAAGTAGTGAATTCAGCCAGGAAACCCGTGCAGCCCGCGCCTGTTCACTTCGAGGACGTCGCTCTACAGGCCGGTCTCACTGCGCTCAACGTTTACGGTGGGGATACGCACAAGGACTACATTATCGAGACGACCGGCAACGGCGCGGTCATCTTCGACTACGACGATGATGGATGGCCAGACATCTTCCTTCCCAACGGCTCCCGTGTAGAAGGATTCTCGAGCGGCGCGGCGCCATCCGGACATCTGTTTCACAACAATCGTGATGGCACCTTTACGGACGTGACCGAAAAGTCAGGTCTGTCGCGGCCGGGCTGGGGCCAGGGTGGCTGTGTCGGTGATTACGATAACGATGGTTTCCTGGACCTGTTCGTCACCTACTGGGGTCAGAGTGTTCTCTACCACAACAACGGTGACGGCACCTTTACGGACGTAACGGAAAAGGTCGGCCTAAAAACCGAAAAAGCAGAATGGAGCACCGGGTGTAGCTTTGTTGACTACGATCATGATGGCAAGGTGGATCTTTTCGTATCCCGCTATGTCGATTTCAGCTACGCCTCAGTTCCCAAACCTGGCCAGGGACGCTGGTGCCAGTGGAAAGGCCTCAGCATCATGTGTGGCCCGCGCGGGCTGAAGAGTGGCACCAACGCGCTTTATCACAACAACGGCGATGGAACCTTCAGTGATGTTTCGAAGAAGTCGGGCATTACCAAGTACTCCTTGTGCTACGGTCTCACGGCCCTTACCGGCGATTTTGACAACGATGGCTGGTCGGACATCTATGTCGCTTGTGATTCCACTCCCAACATTCTTTACCACAACAATCATGATGGTACATTTACCGATCTGGCCACAGCGGCGGGCATCGCCTACAACGAAGATGGCACCGCGCAAGCCGGTATGGGGGTCTCCGCCGATGACTTTACCCATTCGGGGAACCAGGACATCGTAAAGACGAACTTCAGCGATGACGCGCCAACCCTGTATCTCAATCGCGGTAACAACACCTTCGACGATGTCACGCACAGCTCGGGACTGGGCAACGTTAGGAACTGGCTGGGATGGGGAGTCCAATTCTACGACTTCGACAACAGCGGCTGGCCTGGCATTCTGATCGCCAACGGCCATGTGTATCCCGAAGTGGATGGGAGAGGTCTGGGCACCAGCTATCGAGAACCCAAGGTGGCTTACTACAACTTGCACAATGGCGAATTTTCCAACATTACGTCCCAGGCAGGTGCTGCTCTTAGCCAGTTGCACTCCGGCCGAGGCATGGCGATCGCTGACCTTTTCAATGACGGACACGTCGAGGCTCTGGTCAGCAACATGAACGAAACCCCTTCGCTCTACTATGATACTGCGCAGGTTGGGAACTTTGTCAGCTTGCAGCTGATCGGGGTCAAGTCCAACCGCGCGGCCCTGGGGGCAACCGTGACCCTCGAGCAGGGTAACGACCGCCATGTGCAGGAAGTGCGGAGCGGCGGCGGTTACGTGTCGCAGAGTGATCTACGATTGCACTTCGGCTTGGGGAGTTCTACGAAGGCGGATACGATTGTGATCCGCTGGCCCAGTGGAGTGGTCGAGAAGTTGAGAGACGTAGCGGCCAACCACTACTATGTCGTGCGCGAAGGTAGCGGAATCGATCCCAAACAAACCCGCGACGTGAACCATGTTCGGCTGAAAATACTGACAACACCCTGAAGAAATAGAAGTGTTCCAGAACAATGTCAGCTTTCTCTGTCATTTTGGCAACGATCCGATGTCGATGCACAATGAGCCGCTCGACTGGAAATCGAATCAGTGATGTTGACGATTGGTAGCTTTGCTCCCAGAGTGTCTCACCGGTCGCGTTGCAGGCCGGGGTTCTTAGCCATTGCGTTTTGCCTAGTCAGTCTAGCCTTGCTCTTGCGGGTACCCAAGGCGCTCGCGTACCTCGACAATCACAAGCCCACAGTTCAATCCGGTGCAGCGGCGGACGGCGGTTACGTAGGCTCTAAAGTCTGCGCCAACTGTCATCGACAAATCTATGAAGAGTTTTCACGGACGGACATGGGCCGGTCCCTTGCCATGGTCACACCGTCGCTCTTCGAGAAGATCCCTAAGTCAGCCCAAGTCTTTGATCAACGCTCTCGCCGATATTTTGAGTTGTTTGCCCAAAACGGAGAATTTTTTCAAACCGAATACGAGAAAACTTCTGACGGAAAAGATCTTTTCCGGGAGACCCATAAGATGGAGTGGATGATCGGGTCGGGGGCAAACGGTTTTGGCGCAATTGTGAGACGCGGCGACTCACTTTTCGAGGCTCCACTCTCTTACTACTCCACACCGGGCGCCTGGGGGCTTTCACCCGGTTATGAGTCTAACGATTTCGGGTTCACTCGGCCCATTCTCCCAGCGTGCATCTCCTGCCACAGCGGCAGGCCGCAACCGATTCCGGATGGGAACGGACGCTTTCGCGAACCTCCGTTTTCCGAGCAGGCGATCGGCTGCGAGAACTGTCACGGCCCCGGCGCATTGCATGCCGTAGAGCGACTGCAAGACGCGCCATTCCCTACAGGCAGTGACAGTACGATTGTGAACCCCGCTAAACTTCCATCTTGGCTTGCCGACAATATCTGCATGTCTTGTCACCAGACAGGGGACGTAAGCATTCTGCGACCGGGCAAAACCTTTCAGGATTTCAGGCCGGGGACGCCGCTCGATGAAACGCTCGCCATTTTCACGGTGCCCCTGAAGCGGGCCTCTGTTACCCAGTCGGATCTCCTTCAGCACTATCTTTCCATGACCCTCAGCAAGTGCTACAGGAACAGCGGCCGCCGATTGAGCTGCATTACTTGCCACGACCCCCACGTGCAACCATCCGAGCAACAAGCCCCAGCGTATTACCGCGAGAAGTGCCTGACTTGCCACACGGAGAAAAGCTGTGCTGTCGCTCTTACCGTTCGCCAGCACAAGAATCCGCCCGACAATTGCACAGCGTGCCACATGCCGAAGCGCGATGTGAAAGTAATTTCGCATGCCGTTCTCACGAATCACCGTATCGTCGCCGTGGCTGAAGAGCCCTTTCCTGAAGCGGCCTTCCATCTGACGACTCCACAACTGCCCGAACTCGTCCACTTGACTGCAATCCCTGGTGAACCAGAAACTGCGGCCTCATCCTTGACGCTCTTGCAAGCTTATGGACAATTGTTGATGGGCTCGCACACCGAATTCAGGGAGCGATATTTTTCCTTGGCCAAACAGCTCGAACCTCAATACCCGAATAACGTTGACGTACTGGAAGCGCTCGCCGCCGCTGCACTGGAGCAGAGGGACAGCGGAGGAACTGCGGAAGCCATCCGGTATCTCAATCGTGCCGTCGAGCAGGGAGCCACCTCTCCGGCGGATTTTGAGCAGTTGGCTGTATTGCTCGCTCGTGCTGGCCGTTTGCAGGAAGCGAATGTCATTTTGCAAGAAGGCATCAAGCGGATCCCTTTCGATGCCGAATTTTACAAACTGCTGGCGGAGAATGATCTTGCCCTAAACAAACCTGCGGATGCTCTTAGCGTGATCGAGCGTGGAGAGGAAATCTACCCTCAGGACGCGGCGATTCGTAGAACTCTAGAACAATGCAGGCGTGCCATCTCAAAAAATTGAGACCCAGCCGTTACTGTTGGTTCAGCCCGCTCTCTGGAGATGTTGGGGGCGTTGAAAAACACACGCTCAGAGCATCGCCGAGGACGTCTTTAGCCGGGGCAGGCTCTCAGCGGGGTCAGAATCGGCGGCCGAGAAGCCGATACTAGCGGAGATCGTTTGTGCGGCACTCATCAATGCCTTGGAGAGAACAGAAACGGCATCGAAGCTGATTCTGGTAACTGGGCCAGAGATACTGACAGCCGCCACCGGTGTGCCATCCGGGATCAAAATTGGGGCAGCCAGGCAACGCGCACCAAGAACAACTTCTTCATCGTCGACGGCGTATCCCTGCCGACGCACTACTTCGAGTTCTTGCCTAAATTCCACGAGATTCATGATGCTGTTCGGAGTCAGCAGCTCAAACTTCAATCCGCTCAGGATGCTTTCCTTCCGGTCATCTGGCAAGAAAGCAGTCAGTGCTTTCCCCAAGGCTGTCGCATGTAAAGAACGCCGTGCCCCAACCCTCGAACAAAACCGGAATTCATGAGGACTCTCCAAGACTTCCACATACAGCACAGTATCTTGGTCTAGCGTCGCAAGGTTCACCGTCTCTCCCGTAGACTTCCAGAGTTCCCACAAGACTGGCCGCGCCACCGCCTGCAGAGCGTCGATTTGATTGGCGCGAGCGCTCATTCGCGACAGTTTCGGCCCAATCAGGTACGCGCCAGGCTGAGTCCGGATGAGGTAACCCTTGTGCGCCAAATATTTGAGGAAGCGGTGCGCGGTGCTCTTGTTGATTCCAGTTATGTCGCAAATGGGCGTGAGAGTGAGCCCGGAAGGGGATGACTGAATTGCTTCAAGGATACTGAAAACTTTCCCGATCACCCCGACCGATGCCGGGCTCTGCTCTTCTGATGACTGTCGCATAGCAACCTTAACCTCAAAAACTCTAGCATTTTTCGGTGTACGCCTGCGTCTCTGACTCCTAGACTGCCAAGTCTGAAGCAGCGACTAGATCAAGGAACAGTATGTCAAATAATGAAATCAACTACCAAAAATCATATCCCATTTCTGCCAAAAACACGCTAAAGCAGCAGCTTAACTCAATAATACTGGCAATAGTCGCCGGAACGCTCGAGTTGTTGTACCACATATTGAAATGAAGTTCAAACATATGAAACTTTATTCTTGACACTGCTATGAAACTGTTTTAAACGTTTACAGCCGGGGTGTGCTTCGCAGGTGAGGGGTATTTGGCCATTCCTGGGTCGGCAGAAGAAGGGACTACGAGGAACGACTATGACATGCAAAAGGTTCGGCAACCTGTTAAGCGACTATTCGCTGATTTTGGCGCTGACGTTGGGGACGTGTTTGGGTCTATTGCTGACTGGCTCGGCCTATGCGCAACTAGCGACCACGGCCATCAACGGGACAGTGCGCGATGCGAGTGGAGCCGTGGTTCCAGACACCGCAGTTGTGCTGCACAACACCGCCACGAACCTGGATCGAACGACGGCGACAAATCGCGAGGGCTACTACTTCATCTCGCAAGTCCAGCCGGGGAATTACGAAGTCAAGGTCAGCAAGGCAGGTTTTCAATCTGCGACACGGTCGAACCTCCAAGTAATGGTTAACCAACCCGTGACCATCGATTTCGCATTGGTGGTCGGATCTATTACCGACACGGTCACGGTTGAGGCCACAGCGCTGGCACTCGAGACGTCCAGTTCCGAACTTGGAGTTGCGGTGGCTAAGCAGCAGGTCAATGACCTGCCCTTGAATGGACGCAATTTCACGCAGCTGCTCAATCTGACCCCGGGCGTTAATAATGTCAACGTCTCGCAGAACTCCAATACTGCGGGCGGCATCTGGTCGAATCCGGTCGGCACGTTCTCCTATCCGTCGATCAACGGCCAGACGAACCGAAGCAATCTCTATCTCCTCGACGGGATCTTAGATCAGGGATCCTTCGGGGGCACCTATGCCGTTCCGCCGATCATCGATGACATCCAGGAGTTCAAGGTGCAGTCACACAATGACGACGCGGCCTATGGAGGTGTGTTGGGTGGCGTCATCAATGTCGTCTCGAAATCCGGAACGTCCCAGTTTCACGGCAGCGCATGGGAGTTCATCCGAAACACGGTTTTTGATGCGAGGAATCCGTTCCTATCCAAGGTGACTCCGTTCCAACAGAATCAGTTTGGTGCTACGGTCGGCGGCCCGCTTTATGTACCCGGCCACCATTCCGGGGCTCAAAAAACCTTCTTCTTTGCGGCGTATGAAGGTTTTCGCCTGCACACGGCGGGGGAAAACTTTTTCAAAGTACCCACAGCGACTGAATTGGGCGGCGATTTGACCACTGTTGGCGGGGTGCCCTTCGCCGGTCAGATCTTCAACCCCTACAGCATCGTGCCCAACGCAGGCAGTCCCACCGGGTTCTCCAACACACCTTTCTTGTGCACAGGCGGTAACCCGTCGCCAGACATCAACAAGATTCAGTCGTCTGGCACACCCTGCAACAAGATTCCAAGCGACATGCTCAACATGAACATGGTTGCGTACGCCACAGCGCTTTTCCCGCCTTCATATTCCAACATACCGGCAACGGCGAATGGGAACGCGTTGGACACCACGAAGTCAATTACCAGGCAGGACGAGTACAGCGCGCGATTGGATCATCAATTCACCGACAAAGACAGCGTCTTTGCCCGCTGGAGCCAGTTCAGGCAACCGGCGAGGGGGTCCGGCGGCTTCACGGGGATATTACACAATCAGGTCACTAACGGGTACACCGTGGGCGTGGAGTACACGCACATATTCTCCAATAGTGCCCTGTTAGAGACCCACTTCGGGCGCGTTCTGATGAAAATCAACCAGGGTTCGGACTTCACAAACAAGTCCGTCACAGGAGCGAGTCTGGGTTTTAACCCGAATTTCGCGAGCGGTTTCATCGGCGGCGTTTCCCTGATCCCGGACATCACCATCAACGGGTTCATCGGAAACGCTGACCCGTCCGCACACGGCGCTGCCCAGGTCGACGACACGCAGGGCTCGAACATTTGGCAATTCGGTGGAAACTTTACCAAGACCTTCCGGCGCCACACCTTCAAAATGGGTGCGGATTTTGCCACCAACAACGCTAGTGCTCTCTATTTGAACGCCTCTGACATATTCTCCGCTTCCAACACAGACAACGCAGCACTTCCGGGAACCGCCGGCAGCTCCCTGGCCTCCTTTCTCCTGGGTGTTCCCAACAACTTCCACCGCCGCAATGTACCGGAAACGGAACACGGTGGCTGGGTCAACGGCGTATACTTCGCGGACTCCTGGAGGGCAACGAGCAAACTGACCGTGAATCTGGGCCTTCGCTACGACGTGACCCTGATGCCCATCTATGGTGACGCGAAGACCGGGAATGGGTTTGTGGGTGATCTGAATTTCAATAATGGAACCTACATTCTTACACGCCTGGCCCCCGAATGCTCTCAGACGGGGACGCCTGTGGCTCCCTGCATCCCAGGTCCGGCGCAGGGCAATCCCGGCCAAGGCGGTTCGAATTACCTTCCAGACCACGTGGTTGTCACACCCAACAGCGATGGGGCCATATTTAAGAACGAGCTTACGAACTGGCAGCCTCGACTCGGATTCGCCTACCAGTTGTTCCCTAACACGGTGGTGCGTGGGTCGTATGGCAGGTTTTTCGACAACTGGGCGGCGGTGACTCAAAGCGCTCAGAACTACGAAGGGTCGTGGCCGGATACAGGTCAGCTCGGTGGCAGTTTGAATGCTTTGAACGGCCCCCCGACGACGCCGGCGGAGGCTCCCAATGGCACGGGGCCCGCTATTGCGGCGCCAACCCCATTCGGCGGCTTCCAGTGGTATGCGGATCCGCATATGCAGAGACCCTATGCCGATCAATTTAACTTCGGCATTCAACAGCAACTGGGGTCGAACACTGTCCTGACCGCAAACTACGTGGGCTCGCGCGGCCATCATCTTGACATTGGCGTCTCAGGGAATACGGGTAAGACGCCCTCGGCCGTAGCGAACTACTTGCCCAGTGGAGCTACTACCACCTCTCCATTTCCTTACATCACGCCGAGCGATTTCGACACGGCTATCGGTAAGAGCAGCTATGACGCCTTCCAGGCATCACTGAACGGCCGGTCCTTTCACGGGCTGACCTATCTGGTCTCCTACACTTGGTCGAAGACCCTGGACCTTGGTTGCACGGGGTGGTATGGCGTGGAAGGATGCAGCATACAACATCCCTACGATCTCAAACAGGACAAGGGTCCTGCTGCTACGGACATCCCGCAAATCCTTTCGGCGGCTTGGGTCTACCAGATACCCTTCGGTAAGGGTCAAAAATTCTCATCGAGCAGCGGGATCTTGAATTACATCGTGGGTGGCTGGGCGTTGAACGGGATCCTCTCATTGAGTTCCGGGAGGCCGTTCTCCGTCGGGGCATCCGGCGACATTGCGCATATTGCATACAACACCGCCTGTTGCGATTTTGGATTCGGCAACTACGAGAGACTGAACTTCTCTGGCGGAAATCCCTACGCCGCCAACAAGTCACCGTCTCAATGGCTGAACCCGGCTGCATTTACGGTCCCAGGTCCGGGTACCTTTGGCAATTCCGGACGGGGTTTCCTTCGATCGGACCGGTCCAAGAATCTTGACCTGTCCCTGTTCAAACTTTTCCCAATCACCGAGCGCACAAAACTCGAATTTCGGTTTGAGATGTTCAACGCTACGAATACCCCGGTCTGGGGAGTGCCGGACGTAAACATCAGCGATGCTGCTTTCGGACATATTTCTAGTACGGCGAATAAGGCGCGGCAGTTGCAGTTCGGGCTGAAACTCTACTTCTAGTTCTAGTGCCCGGCAACAGCGGTTCTCCCGTGTACTGGATCGAAAGCGGACTCGGACATAGGTCGAGGGGGTGCGGTGCCTGTCCGCACTCCCTTTTCTGTCTTTAACAACTAGTGTTTTGAGCAGAGGCAGTCAGTGGTCATTAGTCTAAGCGCTCGGAAAACCGTACTGCGGCGAAGCCACACTGGTTGCGAATTCGACGGCGTTGCCTCTGTGACGCAAATGTAGAATGGCACCATGGCCCCCAGCCAGTCAGTTGGAGTTCCTCTACATGCGTGAGTCGACCACATGCCTCATAAGCGCATCCCGCGTGTTGGTTCTCCTATTGGTTGCGAATCTCCCCACCAGTGCCGCACAGGCCCAGGCAGGCCCCACCCCGGAGGCGCCCGTGGCAGCTCATGCGGTGTCCTTGCCAGCAGACTGCCTTTCGCGCAAGGGCGCCTCGCAACCAATTGCGGAGCTGTTGGAGACCCTGCAAGACCATCCCACAGCAGGCGCCTACAATACTCTAGGTGCTCTCTTCGCGCAGCAAGGCCGCGATCCTTGCGCGGTCGCCGCATTCGAAGCCTCCCTTCACCTCAATGACCAGAGCTGGGAGGCCCACTACAATCTCGCTATCGCACTGATCAGAAGGGGGGATCGATCTCGCGCCGCAGTCGAATTACGCTCCGCAATCCAACAGAAGCCCGACTCGGCCTACGCTCACTTCGCTCTGGCGACGCTTCTTCAAGACGAGCACAAAACGGACCAAGCGGAGCTTGAATTCCAATCCGCTCTTTCTGGGGCCCCCAATTTTGTTCCAGCATCCTTGGGCCTTGCCAACTTGCTTCTTGCCCAGAAGAAATATGCGGCTGCCATCCAATGCCTCGAAAAAGCGTTAACGCTTTCGCCACCGCCCGATCAGGTAGAAACACTCAAAATCGCCCTTAGCACGAGCTACGCCCAGAGCCGCGATCTCGCAAAGGCTACTGATCTACTCAAAACGCTCGTTGCCGAGCACCCTGAATCCGCGCAAGCGCACTTTCACCTCGGAGTTCTCTACGCCCAAAACCGGCAGCAGGCTGACAACGGCGCAGCCATCGGCGAATTGGAAGCTGCTCTGCGACTCGATCCTCACCTGAACGAAGCCAGACTTCCCCTCGCTACCGTGCTCATTGACGCCGGGGAGAATTCCGCCGCCTTGAAGGTACTCGGAGAGTACATCCACGGCGCTCCAAGTGTTGCCAGAGGCTACTACGAGCAGGGTGTCGCTTATAGCGGACTTGGCCAATGGAACGACGCCGTGAATTCGCTCAGGCACGCCGTCCGCCTTGACCCTGGCAGCTACGACATCCGCTTCGCTCTGGGAAGTGCCCTGGCGCACGCGAGCGCTACCGGAGAGGCTATCACGCAGTTTCGGGCCGCGGCTCGGCTCAACCCGAGTGCGCCGGAAGTCCACCACCAACTCGCTATCTTGCTCGAAAAGACCCAGCCCATCTTGGCGGAGAAGGAGTCAGCTAAGTACAAGGCGTTACTAGCCACGGCCGGTAATCCGCAACAGGCGGCCAGCTGGACCGCGAAGGCTAATCAAGCCCTGGCTTCTGGCAACGCCTCGGACGCAGCCGAATCCTACCGCAAAGCCCTGCAGTCCGACCCACAGAATCCTCAGTTGCATTTCAACCTTTCCCTCGCCCTTGACCGGCTCGGCGACCGAAAGGGAGAGCGCGCCGAGCTCCAGAAAGCCGTCCAGCTCGACGCGAGCTTGGCCCCTGCACACAATCAGCTCGGACTAATGGCACTCGAGGATCATCATCAACCGGAAGCGGAAAAAGAATTCAAACTGGCGCTACAGATCAATCCCGTGTACGCCGAAGCGCAGAACAATTTAGGCATTCTTTACAATCAACAGGAGAAGCACTCCGAAGCGGCTGCGTTGTTTCAACGCGCCATCGAAAACGATCCAAAGTATTCGCGCGCCTATGTAAATCTCGGTCTCACTCTGGCCATGAACGGCGACTACGCTGGCGCCGAACGAAATTTTCAATCCGCTATCCGCACCGACCCTCAAAATGCTGGTGCTTACTCCGCTCTCGGTATGCTCCAGACCAAGACCGGCCGTGGCACTGACGCAACAGGCAGTTTTCGCAAGGCCGTCGACCTGCAGCCTGGTTCCGCCGATGCGCACTTGAATCTCGGAATCGCACTGGCGGATCAATACGATGCTCCGGGCGCGTTTAAGGAGTTTTCGGACGCGGTACGCCTCGACCCCAACTCCGCGGCAGCCCATTACAACCTTGGCCGTTATTACTACCAGACTGGCAAGAGCGACGATGCCCGCAAGGAACTCGCAACCGCCTGCCGTCTTCAACCCAACTTTCCGGCCGGTCTCTATTTCCTTGCCCTTGCGGAACAACAGAATAACCAGATCGAGCATTCGACTGAACTTCTAAAAACACTTGTGGCGCTCGAGCCGACAAATGCAGACGCACAGTACCTGCTAGGCCAAAACCTAGAACAGCTCGGAGAGACCAACGGTGCCATCGAACATTGGAAGCTCGCAGTCGAGGCAGACCCGAAGCATTCACAAGCGCTTTACAACCTTTCCCACGTGTTGGCCAAATTGCACGATCCAACTGCTCGCCAGTATCAAGAACGATTTGAAGAGCTGCAGAAGATGCAGCAAATTGCGGATCGGGTCCAGCAACTGGGAAACTTCGCCCTGGAAGCGGCGAACGCGCAAAATTGGCCACAAGCCCTGCAACAAATGGAGGAGGCCTTGCAATTGTGCGGACAGTGTTCAGAAGCTGCCCACCTGCATAAGAACCTCGGGCTATTTTATTGTCGTACGGGGAGAACAGCGGAGGGAGAGAAAGAACTTCGAGCTGCACTTGAACTCGACCCTTCGGATCGCGACGCTCAACAAACTCTGCAAGTCCTCGGGAAGATGAGATCAGTTGAGGGTAAGTAAGGTACCGAAGGCGCGGTGCGTAAGGCAGAGTTTTTCTGAGAAATTAGATTTCACTTTCCATCTCACGTGGTGAGAATGAACTCAAGGCGACTTCCTTAGGTTAGTGCGCGGTCGAGATGGACGTAGCCGCCATCGACAAACAAGTGTTGACCAGTAATATGTCCTGCTTTGGCGGAAATCAAAAAGACTACCATTGCCGCGATCTCGTCCGCGGTCGTCATCCTTTTTCCAAGCGGAATTTTCGAAACAATGGTCTTCAGCTTTTCCTCCGGATCGGGGAATGTGCTGAGCCAGTCTTGATAGAGTGGTGTCATGACTTCCGCTGGAACCACTGCATTGACACGAATGCCGTATTCGAGCAATTCCACCGCCCACTCGCGGGTCAGCGCCAGAATTGCACCTTTCGAGGATGCATAGCCTGATGTGCCGCCTTGTCCCGTGAGCGCTGTTTTCGATCCGATGTTCACGATGGACCCGCGAGATTGCTTCAAATGGGGCAACGCGTAGTGCGCCATTCCGTAGTAGTGCAAAAGATTGCGGCCCAGTGAGGCGGAGAACTGTTCCGGACTGCCATGCTCAAGGCCAACTTTGTCGTTGACGCCGGCATTGTTGACCAACGCATCAAGACGTCCAAATTGCTTGAGAGTTTGTTCCACGGCCTGCGAACAGCCATCGGCGGCCAAGAGATCAATCGGGACTACCTCACTGCGCATGCCCCCGCTATTCAAATCAGCCTGCAATTGCCGGCCCGCTGCAGTATCCCGGTCCACGATCACCGGAATCGCGCCTTCGTTACCGCAAGCTCGCACAATGGCAGCGCCGATTCCCTTGCCACCGCCGGTGACGACAACCACTTTATCTTTGAGTTGCAGGTCCATTCCGTGGCTTCCAAAACCAGAAGCGTTGATGCGCTTCAATGTACATTGTTACTCGTAGGCCACAACTTGCTGACGGGATTTTCCCAGGCCTTCGATTCCTAGTTCCACCACATCACCAGCCTTCAGGTACGTGGGTGGTTTCATTCCTAGCCCAACGCCTGCTGGAGTCCCAGTACTGATCACGTCTCCCGGGAGAAGCGTCATGAATTCACTCACGTAAGAGACTAGCGTAGGGACATCAAAAATCATATTGGCGGTCGAGCTGTCCTGCCGGAGATCCCCATTTACCTTGAGCCACATGCGGAGACTCCCGACGTTCACCAGTTCTTCTTGCGTCACCACGAATGGCCCCAAGGGCGCGAACGTGTCCGCACTCTTTCCCTTGACCCACTGGCCACCACGCTCCAGTTGAAAGCTACGCTCGGAATAGTCATTGTGCAGTACATACCCAGCGACGTAGTCGAGAGCCCTCTCTTTCGATACGTACGAAGCCTTTTTCCCGATAATGACTGCCAGTTCAACCTCCCAGTCCACTTTGGTTGCATTCCGGGGAATCACCAAGTCATCATTGGGTCCGACCAGCGACGTTGTGGCCTTGAGGAAAATCACGGGCTCCTTCGGTATCTCCATCTTGCTTTCCGCGGCATGGTCGCGAAAATTCAGCCCAATACAGACAATCTTGCTGGGCCGGGAGATCGGGCTTCCCCAGCGTACTGAAGATGCTATGCGATCCGGGGAGGAGCCATTCTTTCGCAACAAGGCATCGAGTTCCGTCAATCCACCGTTCGCGAAAAATGACTCGTCGTAGTCCGATCCCAACCACCTCGAAACGTCCACGCGAGTTCCGTCCTCCAGTAGCGCGCCCGGCCTCTCTTGACCCGGATCACCAAATCGAATCAGCTTCATATTGTGGACTCTCTCTCCAGTCGTTCGCGGGTGCACTTTAATAATGAGACGCGCCGATATTCAGGCACTCCAAGCCATTTACAACGATCCGAAGCCTGTTACCGAGCCGTGATTGCCTGGTCGTCCCAATCTGGTGCTCATCCGGCGACAGCTCCAGTCAGCTTGTTCTTGCTCAGAGCGAAATAGATGACTACAAAATAACAGGCGAGCGGTACGGCAAAAGCTCTTTGAATATTCGTCGCGTCGGAGATGAGGCCCATAATGGCCGGACAAATTGCTCCTCCGATGATCGCCATGACGAGCAGCGACGACCCAATCTTGGTATAAGGTCCCAGGCCTTTGAGGCTGAGAGCAAAGATGGTTGGGAACATGATCGAATGAAAAAATCCCAGAACGACAATGCCCCAAACTGGAAATGCTCCGGAGCCGAAGAGAATGAGCGCGGCGCACAGGACTGAGCCGCCAGCAAAACCGGCAAGCAAGTTCGAAGGGGGTATCCGCTTCATGATCGCGGAACCAGCAAACCGGCCAAGCATGAATCCGAAGAGATGGAGCTTAAGGTAGTTCGCCGCCGCGACATCCGACGTTCCCGCAGTCACATGTTCCACCAGCCGGATCACAAAGCTGGCTACGCCGATCTGGGCGCCCACATAGAAAAACAGTGCAACCACTCCCGTGACGAAGTAGCGATACTTCAGAATTCCCCAGAAGTTCTTCCTCTCCTCAACCGATCCGTCGGAGTCGCTGGGGGTCACTCGCACTTCAGGCAGCTTCGAAAGTGTGATGAGAAGAGCAACGGCAAGAAAGATCAGGGTGATTCCAAGATAAGGGAATTCGACAGTCCTGGCTTCAGCCGCTCGAAAGCTTAGCAACTGCGCCGGTGTGATCACCGATCCAGGGACCAAGTGTGGCGCGCGAGCCAGAATGAAGCGCGATCCGAGAATTGGCGTTATGAAGGCACCCACTGCATTGAAGGACTGAGCAATGTTAAGGCGGCGTTCAGCCGATTCTGGGGGGCCGAGGATGGTCACGTACGGATTGGCCGCGACCTCCAGGAAGGACTGGCCGCAGGCCATGACGAACAGTCCGAAAAGAAACAGCCCGTAGACTCGCACCGACGCAGCAGGAATAAACAGGAGCGCGCCTAGCGCGCAAATCAGGAGGCCGGCGATGATGCCGCGCTTGTATCCAAGCTTCTCCATAACCCAGCCAGCTGGCAACGCGGCGAGAAAATAACCGCCGAAGAAAGCTGTTTGAATCAGCGAAGATCGAAAATCTGTTAGCCCAAACGCTGCCTTCAGATGAGGAATCAGGATGTCATTGAGGTTGAAGCCAATGGCCCACAGAAAGAAAAGTCCGGTGACCAATACAAGCGGTAGAAGGTAGCGGCGTTCTGTCACTGGTGCAGTGGTGGGCGGCTGTGCGCCCGAGCCGGACGGGACCACAACGTGAGGGTTTGTAGGCATCGGCCCTTTCCTGACTTCCTAGTTAATGTAGCTTGTCACAATCAGCTGTTACGCCGGACTAAAACCAGAAGGCTCTTCCCATGGTCCAAAGTTGTGTCTGCATGCGGCGCACTAGCTGACTACCGTTCTGAACCGACAAAAAATGGGCGAACTAACTTATTTTCTCCAAACCGGACCGTTGGGATAACTGTAAGCCGACAAGGTTTCGCGAAATATTTCGGTGCTGTATCCCGGTTTTTGAGGCAAAAGATAATGCCCGTTGACGACGCGTACCGGATCCACAAAGTGTTCATGCAAGTGGTCTACAAATTCTGTGACCCTGTCTTCCAAAGATGTTGAGACGCGAAGGTAGTCGAAGATTGACAGATGCTGCACTAACTCGCACAGGCCGACACCGCCAGCGTGCGGGCAAACTGGAATCTTGAACTTCGCTGCCATCAGCAGCACCGCCAGGTTTTCGTTGACCCCCGCAAGCCTGCAGCTGTCGATTTGAACTACATCAATCGCGCCCGCTTGCAGGAATTGTTTGAACATCACCCGGTTGTGGCAGTGTTCGCCGGTCGCGATCCGTACGGGGGAAACTTCTCTGCGAATGCGGGCGTGCCCGAGGATGTCGTCTGGACTGGTTGGTTCTTCCATCCACCACGGGTCGACTTCGGCGAGTTCCCGCGTTCGCCGGATTGCCTCCTCGACATCCCATTTCTGATTGGCATCCATCATGAGCTTGTTAGCGGGCCCAATTTCCGCGCGCATCAGACGAGCCCGGCGAAGATCGTCGGAGGGATCGCCACCGACCTTTAACTTGAAATGTGTCCAACCCAGGGCCAGAGCTTCCCGGCAGAGCGAGCGAATTTTGTCATCGCTAAAGCCAATCCAACCTGCCGAGGTGGTATATGCAGGATACCCACGCTGCTCAAGATGGCGCTGGCGCTCTTCTTTGCCGGAGGCGCGTTCCTTCAGAAGATCGAGTGCTTCCTCTGGCGTGATCGCATCCGAAATATAAGTGAAGTCAATGGCTCGAACGATCTCCTCTGGCGCAAGGTCTGCCAGCAGTTTCCAGAGCGGCTTTCCCTCCACTCGTGCATAGAGATCCCAGACAGCGTTGATGAGGGCAGCTGCCGCAAGATGAATGACACCTTTCTCGGGTCCGAGCCAGCGGAATTGAGTATCTCCGGTAAGTTGCCGTGAGAAAGCCGCTAAGTCGCCCGTTAACGATGACAAGCAGCGGCCACGGACAAATTGCGCCAGATACTGAATCGCGCAAACACACAGTTCAGTACCACGGCCGAGCGTGAACGTTAGTCCGTGCCCTTCCACGCCAGTGTCCGTTTCGAGGATGCAATAGGCAGCCGAGTAGTCGGGATCCCGATTCACCGCGTCCGATCCTACCTGGGTGAGTGAAGTGGGGAAGCGTAGGTCGACAACGCGTACGTGCGTGATCTTAGGGTCGTTCAAACGGGCTCGATTCTCCTCGATCAAAGCGATCGTTTATGCAGCAGTCCATCCACCATCCACTTGCAGCCGTTGTCGCAGCAAACGTGTTCGTTGTCCGCTGCACTAGTTGAACTTGCCTGGGCGACTCGACCCACAGGATTTCGGGAGGGAGCAGGTAGGCGTACCCCTTCCCTCGACCCCGCTATGATTTCTATTCCTGAAAGTATGTGTTTGTCAATAAAAATCTAAATGCGAATCAGTCACGACCGCCGGGCTTCCTTAAAATGGGATCAAACAGAGAACTCAACTGCAAGAAACTCGAAAACGGCGCCATAACGCAGGGAGCTTACTTCGACTGTGGCTCTCGATCAGGGCTGGCTTGAGTTGCCGAACCGCCGATTGCCTCCGAAAGCTGGGAACTGGCTTCCTTCAACACTCGTTTCACGGTTGTCGGGGTTGCTGGATCACCGATTCTCTGGAGGAACGGAACGGTGAGAGCGGCGATGGCGTGCCCGCGATCATCCAGGACGGGATATGTAATGTTGATTACGCCCTTCACCTCATAACTCTCCCGCTCCTCATATCCCCGTTGCTTGATCTTGGTCAAGTGCGCTCCCAAATCGCGCGGGGGCCGTGCGTTGTTGTGTTGGCACCAAAGTTGTACGGCTCGGGAAGAAACTTCGGGAGTTTGATGCGCTAAGATCACGTGCCCCGTCGCGGCATGCATGAGGTCGACAATTCCCCCAGCCTTGACGTAAAAGCCGCTACTGAGTGGAGAATCGACTTGCGCGACAATCACCACATGGCCGCCGTCTAGCACCCCCAAGTGGCATGACTGGCTGAGTTCGTGCGCGACTTGCTGCATGATCGGGAGGGCCTCCGTAATCATGCGTTTGGTCGGGGGATACTCCTGCGCCAGCTTGAACAACCGCAAAGTCAACCGGTACCGTTCGCCATCGCCTGACTGGGAGATGTAACCGCGCTCTTCAAGACAGGACAGCATTCGAAAGATCTCCGAGATGGTGCGACCAAGCCGGCGCGCGACATCGCTCTTGCTGAGTCCAGCCGGCTCACCGGCAAAAAGCTCTAGTATGTCCAGTCCCTTCTCTAGGGCTGGAGTCGGATATCGGCGTGCGACTTTGGTCGGCTTCATAGTCATAACTTGCTCTCAACATCTCGGGTGCCTGCCCAAGTGAGGCGAAATTAACGAGCCTCAAAGAATCCGCCCGGCATGATTGTACGTGTGGCGAACCCCCCCTCTAGGACACTTCCTTGCTCTGATGCCGATAAAGTGTACCGCGAACAGGACGGATGTCCGAACCCATTCTGCCGGTCCGCCGTGGTTTGAGTGAGACATTTTAGGATGAAGTGCAGGCGGCTATGAAGCGCTGCACGAGCTTTAGTCAGTCTGTGTCGAATGCTTGATTCCATCTGGCGCGGACACTGCGCAGGAGTGACGGATAGACGATCAGCTTGCGGAACGGGTCAATCAGGGCCATGTAGACCGGCGTGAAGCGACTGACGTTCCGCACGTAGATGCCGAAATAAAAGCGATAGGCATTTGCCGTTTCGACAAGGGCGCTCAGCGCTGCGGCGTGGGCGGTACCGTTGATCAGCTCAAGGAGCTGCTCGTTCTCGAAACGGTACACGACACGGAAGAGTCCCTCGCGCGTGCCCGCTGGCGCAAGGGACCTAGAGCAATCGGCGGTGGTCATGCGCGTGGCGAAGGGTTCCCAGGCGGTTGCGGCTGGCTCACGATCCCAGCCAAGCAGCCGGCCGACGAAGAAACGGATCTTTAGGAGAGCGCGCACGATCGGCGGGGGTTTGAGCAGACACGCGCTTGCCGTCCGTAAAAACTCATCCAGCGTGATGCCGGAGCGCGTTGGCGGCAGATCGATGGCCCATACGTCATGAAGCGGCACGCCGGCAAGAAAGGCGTGAACCCGCAGTGGCAGCCGTTCGAACTCTTGCGTCGAGATCTGTGGCATCGGGCCTCCTTCGTGGTCAATGAGTGCTATCGCAATGTTACGCCAACAAATTCACAACTTCCGAATTGCCGCCTACTGCTAGATAGCCGCATCGGGCTTACACCAGACAGTTTTCAAGAAGTCCTTCGTACCAGCGGGGCCAGTCACGCGGACGATGACTGGCCCCATACTCGGTTGGGCGACGAACTCGAATGTCAAGAAGGGGCAACATTCCCTTTCTGCCACAATCATTTTCGCTATAACCGCAATCCACTTGCCATCGCCGGGAACGCGGAAAGCGTACCCATCCGGGAGTTCTTCAGTCTCGATCACAGCAGACTTAAAGTGAGTGAAGAGTGTTGCCTTACGCTCACGCAGTTCTGTGCTCGTCAAGCAGCAAGCGATCGGCATGTCATCAGACTCATGCTTCATGGCCGGCTTGCTGGTGGAACGATTCCGTTCATTCGCAGGTACTCGACCATTTGCCCGTAATGATCAGCGGCATGAAATAAGGACTCTGCTACCAGGGCTGAGCGAGTCACCTCACTCTTTTTCAGAGGCGAGATTGGCGAGGGATTTACCGACGCGTTCTTCTGGCCGATCGCGTCGACTGCTTTATTCAGATACGCAAATGAGCCTTTCAGATAATTGAGAATTTCATCTTTAGTTCTCACGGCTTCAGGCCCAAGCTCGTCGCCGGCATCTGCCGGTGCATCTTCTCCCAAAGCTGCAGCGGCCAGAATGTAGTTGGTTGCGGACAGGTGTTTCACCATTTGACCGAAGGTTCGCACGCCCTTGAATTCACCATCCGTTGGCGCAAAGCCATACTTGTCGGCGGGCATAGCATCGGCGGCAGACACAATCACTTTTTCGGTGAGCTTCTCCAAGACCAGCAGAGCATGCTTCTCCCGTTCTGCGTCGAGGCTGGCAGTTTCCTTGACGTTAACGCGCTGCTGCCCGACTTGCGCCAAAATCGTGCCAGAAGTCAACCACAGCACGAGCATCAATATCAATTTCATTTTCTGCATGAGTACTTCCCCTCCTGGCGGCAAAGCTCTGGACGCTCTGTCGCTCTATCTGAGACGCTACAACTTAAAGTCGACTTTAAGGCAAGGGGTTTTTTTCTAAAACC
>Ga0207106_1057_pt1 | contig 22716 bp, 19 predicted proteins | sample Alteio_BWMinHeat_78_FD_153535 | JGI IMG/M metagenome (GOLD analysis project Ga0207106, IMG submission 153535) | Enriched cells from forest soil in Barre Woods Harvard Forest LTER site, Petersham, Massachusetts, United States -... | ecosystem: Environmental > Terrestrial > Soil > Temperate forest >...
TAAGAAGCAAATGGTGGGTGCAGGGGCAAAAAGAAAAATGGAACTTTCTATTTTATCATGATGTAAAAAATCCGATTTACACTAATTAACACTAATGTCGGCGAATGCAACGCTAATACGAACAAATAATTCTTTTGAAGTTCAATCTGTCTTCTCCAAATTTATTAATATCCCCGGTTTTACCTGTGAAGCCTTAAGGTAATTTAAAGTTTGCTTGAAATTGTCTGAATGAAACTGCCATATTGCTTTTATTTCAAGAATAATTGAATTGAAAACAAAAAAATCAGCATCAAATCTATGTGCAAGTATTGTTCCTTCATACTGGATATCAAATCTTTTTTCTCTTTCATAGGGAATTTCAGATTTTTTGAATTCGATTTCCATTGCATCTTTATACACCACTTCTTTAAATCCTTTACCAAGCTTTGTATGGACTTTCATGCATATTCCAATTAATTTTAATTTATAGTGCTCATCTTTGAAGAGCAAATCTTCTACAATTTTAGAATTCTTCATTGATACAATTAATGATTGGCTGGGTTAGATTAGCATTTTTTTTGGAGAGGCTTAGGGTTCATTCGCGAAGTAAAAGGCCCGCCCTGGAAAGAGCCGGCCGTTGCTAACCTATGAAAAACACCAGGTTCAAAGATATAAGAAAATATCCTTTTATTGCAACAGCGAGCGATTTCTCTGGAAGCGTTTATCTCCCAGGCGATCTTTGCGGATCTCTAAAATCTGAATAGCCTTTCTTCGAAATTCATCTTCATAAACGAAGACTTTATTAGCTCTTGGCTCATCCATGATCTGCCTGAATTCACCCCGGTAGCGAATGCGCAGGTCAATGACTTTTTGTTGAAGAATAAGTTTGTCATCCTTGTTTTGTTGGCGTATTTGCCGGAATTCCTGGAAATATTTTAAAAAGACGGGAGTAAATTTTTCTGATTCATTTCTTGAAAGTCCCAGCCTGTCCTGAATATATTCAACCATCCGGTCTCTTATTTTACCTCCTCCCTTGTCATCATTTTCATCCTGGGAATAGGCAGCAATGCCGGCTAAAAAAAGAATCAATATGATAAAATATTTTTTCACAGTTAGCTAATTAGTCATCATCACATCTTCTATATCCTTTGACTGGTCGTTGAAGTCTTTTAATTCATCAGTTGATACGTCTTGTAATAACTGTTGCACATCATCGGTTTTGACAAGCTTTTGATTACTGGCCAGTTCCCTTTGATTTAAGCCGGCATCCATAAAATCAATCAGGCTGTCTGTCTTTTTCACATCATCAATCTTCTTGACTTCTGTTTCAAATTTTGCAAGTGTTTTGCCGGCAGCATCCTTATGATTATTGTTATAAACAACAAATATTCCAGTCAAAGCAATTGCACCGATTACGACTGCGGCAGCAGCATATTTAAACCATTTATGGCTTGAAATTGAAACAAGCTTTGTGCTTGTTTTCTTTTGTTTTTTAGCGACATTAAAATTTTCAAAATAGTCTTCGGGTACGGCATAAACGGGCCTTTTACTTAAACTATTCAAAAACGGTGAAATGGATTCCAATTCCTCTTTGCTGGTTCGATAGTCCGGATGATTGCGGATGGAATCCATAATTTTCTCTTCCAGGTCATCAAAATAACCGGCCGGGAGCTGATAGGGAGTTTCTTTGGGCAAGGAAGATAACCAGGCTAAACTCTCATTGTTTTTGACCAGGCTTAAAATATGATCTGCGAAACCTTCAAAGTATCCCTGAGGAACCGAATAGACATTATGGGAAGTCATACTGTTCAAACTGCTTCCTAAATCGCTGAGTTCTTGTATTATATCTTTATTTGTCATTTTACCGTATCTGAGACGCTGTCTGAAGTGTAAAGTTTAATGATTTTTAATGTAATCTTCAATTTTTTTGACCGCATGATGATAGCTGGCCTTCAATGCGCCCTCGCTGGTATCAAGTATCCTGCTCATTTCCTCATATGGCATCTCATCATAATATCGTAAGTTAAAAACTATTCTTTGTTTTTCAGGTAGTCGTTGAATAGCTAACTGAAGCTTCCATTCAAGCCTGTTTGCATCAAAATGGCTATCGGCCCTTATTTTATTGCTCAAGCCACTCTCAACTTCATCCAACGCAACTGCTGCTCTTTTTTTCTGCTGTTCAATGTAGGTCAGGCACTCGTTGGTGGCGATCCTGTAAAGCCACGTATAAAGTTGACTATCCTCTCTGAAATTTTCAAGGCCGTTCCAAACTCTTACAAAAACATTTTGTAATACATCGTTGGCATCTTCATGTTCAATAACCATTCTGCGTACATGCCAGTATAACTTTTCCTGGTATTTTTTAATGATGGCCGTAAAGGCCTTTTCCTTGGTAATAGGATTACGGAACTGAACCAATAATTCTGTATCGCTTGAAGCGCTCAAAGACATGCTTTAGGTTTAATAGGTTTAGAATATTGGCTCTTTCGTTTGGTTTGTTTTTAAATTTCTGAATATTTTAGGGTCATTTTGGCAATTCCGCAATTGAGCCTTCTATGCAGAATTCCCGGGCGCAGCCAAAGATTCACAATTCTTTCGTCTTTCGGATCTATATTCATCATTTTAATCAAGGTCAATCAGTAATCAATGGTTAAAAATAAAAAAGCAAGTTCGAATTTTATACTGACCTGCAAAATTCTTTATAACATCTATTGCTGATTTTCGCCCCCCTTTGTCTATCGTTGCCTTATTTTTTTATACAAAAATTAATGCGAAAATGCCAGTGTTTTCTATAAGCGTATATTTGAAAAAAATTATCATCTTTAAAAAGAGCTTATCAATATTATAAATGTAGATTCCATGGAACAGTTTAATGAGTTACAGCAAAAAGCCAAACTGATTCGCAAGTGGGCACTTATTTCAACTACTGAAGCCGGATCCGGTCATCCCACATCATGCTTATCTGCCGCCGATCTTGCCGCCGTTCTCTTTGAAAAATATTTCACCTATGATCTTGCCAATCCACTCAACCTGTATAATGATCGTTTTGTTCTTTCAAAAGGTCATGCTTCACCGCTACTCTATACTTTGTTTGGTATGGCAGGGGCCTATTCCCTGGAAGAACTTAGAACACTGAGGAAATTTGGCAGTCGCTTTGAAGGTCACCCGGTTCCTAAATTTGTTTACGCAGAAGCTGCTACTGGTTCATTGGGGCAAGGTCTGTCAGTAGGTGCAGGACTTGCGTGGCTTGCTAAACATGAAAACCTTCCTTATAAAACTTTTGTATTAACCGGTGATGGCGAATTAGCAGAAGGACAGGTTTGGGAAGCAGCAAATTTTGCTTCACATGAAAACCTCGATAATCTCATTGCCATCCTGGACATTAATCGTTTGGCTCAAAGCCAGGAAACTATGTTTGGTCATCACATTGAAAAATACGTCAGTCGTTTTGAGGCATTTGGTTTTGAAGTAATAGCTATTGATGGGCATGATTTGAATGAAATTGACCAGGCTTTTGATGCAGCTACTAAAAATAGTAATGGCAAGCCGCACGCTATCATTGCAAAAACATTTAAGGGTAAAGGCATTTCATTTTTGGAGAATAAAGATAACTGGCATGGTAAGACACTTAAAAAAGATGAGTTGCAAAAAGCACTGCAGGAATTAGGAAATGTAGATGACAACTTAAATTTCAGACTTAAAAAGCCTGCTCAAACAAAATTGCCGCGAACTGTATTTGAGGAAATTGCAGTCGAAATGTCGTTTGATAAAAATAAAGAATATGCTACACGTGAAGTTTTTGGGGAGGTGCTTACGAAGCTGGGAGAAAAAAATAAAGAAATTTATGTACTCGATGCCGATGTAAAAAACTCAACCTTTACAGAAACTTTTCAGAAAGCCTTTCCCAACCGTTTTGGTGAATGTTATATCGCTGAACAAAATATGGTTTCAGTTGCAGCAGGATTATCGAGACTTGGAAAAATTCCATTTGTTGCCACCTTTGCCGCATTTTTTACCAGGGCGGCAGATCAAATCCGCATGGCAAGGGTTTCGGAAACTAACATTAAATTCGTCGGTTCTCATGTTGGCGTTTCCATTGGAGAAGACGGCCCTTCCCAAATGGGCCTTGAAGATATTTCTTTGTTCGGCACTATGCCAGATGTTGTTGTTCTGCAGCCTTCAGATGCAATTTCTACTGCTAAATTAGTTCCGCATATGGTAGCTCACAAAGGATTTTCATATATGCGGACACTTCGTTCAAAAACTGCAGTGCTTTATGATAATGCTGAAGAATTTCAAATTGGTGGTTCAAAAATCTTACGGCAATCAGGGAATGACCTGCTAACAATTGCCGCAACAGGCATTACTGTATTTGAGGCTATCAAAGCAGCAGATGAACTAAAAAACGAAGGAATAAACATCCGGGTGATAGATTGCTATTCTATTAGTCCTATTGATAAAGACACGCTTACAAAATGCTTACGGGAAACAAAAAGAAAAATTGTTATCACTGTTGAAGATCATTACGCACATGGTGGCATGGGCGATTTTGCCGCGGCGGCCATTGAGGATGAGAACGGGCATGTCATCAAAATGGCAGTAACAAAAATTTCGCAATCAGGCACGAAAGACGAATTGCTTGATGATGCGGGGATCAGTGCCGTTCATATTGTTACTATGGTAAAAGAGATGATGGGGAATCTTGTAGTAAACTTTTGAGTCTTTAAAATTTTTAACCGGTACACTATAATTTAAGACAGGTACTTTTGCAAATTGCATATTGACAATTGCTCGTTATCAATTCAACTCTTTAGGCTGGCTTGTAAAAATTTTATCGTCTGCTTTTAATCTTAGTTCCCATTTCCAGGCAGTTGACATCATATCATCCAAAGAATATTTTGGATCCCATCTCAGAATATTTTTTGCCAGATCATTATTCGCATAGATAGCAATAATATCTCCCGGCCGCCTCCGGCCTATTTCATAATTCAATTTTACTCCACTTACTTTTTCGAAAGAATGAAGAGCTTCTAAAACAGTTACCCCGGTCCCTGTTCCTAAATTAAAAACTTCACAAAGCAGATCTGTTTTATCGTTTTGCAAATATTTTATAGCAAGAGTATGGGCATGTGCGATATCACAAACATGTATGAAATCACGTAAACAGCTACCGTCACGGGTCGGATAATCATTTCCATGGACATACATTTTTTTTATTTTGCCAATAGCAGTTTGAGTGATAGCAGGTACTAAATTCTCAGGCTTGCCAATAGGTAGTTCGCCGATGAACGCAGAAGGATGGGCCCCTACAGGATTAAAATAGCGAAGCAGGATACATTGGGTCCCGGCTAATTTTGCAAATTCATTTACAATTTGCTCGCCCATTTGTTTGGTATAGCCATACGGCGATGCAGCCGGTTTTGGCATAGTCATTTCCGTGACAGGAATTTCATCGGGATTTCCATATACTGTGCAGGATGAAGAAAAAACAAACCAGGGGATTTCAAATTCCTGGACACATTTCAGAACATTGATAAGAGAAAGCAGGTTGTTTTCAAAATACATCAATGGTTTTTCAACCGATTCACCAACCGATTTGTAAGCGGCAAAATGTATGATGCCTTCGATATCTTCATTTTCCTGGAAGATCGCAAAAGTGTCGTCGAAATTGCAAAGGTCGACCTTGTAATTTTTGATTTTTTTTCCTGTTATTTTCTCTACCCCGTCTAAAATAAGTGGATTGGATCTTTTATTATTGTCAACAGAAATCACGTCGTACCCGTTTTCAGTAAGATCAACAAGGGTGTGCGAACCAATATAACCACATCCGCCGGTAACCAGAATCTTTGCCATTGAATATTTTTTAACTCAGGCAAAAGTCTGTAAATATTTTAAATCGTAAAATAATCAGAAAAATAATCGCATAAGCGAATAAATGCCTGCTGCGAGTAATGCACTCACAGGAATGGTCAATATCCAGGCCCACAAAAGATTTATAGTAACCCCCCACCGCACAGCTGATAAACGCTTTGTGGCTCCGACGCCAATAATAGAGCCTGCAATGGTATGCGTCGTACTTACAGGGATACCCAACAATTCTGTAAATATGAGTGTGCTCGCCGCTGCTGTCTCGGCACAGACACCTTCAAGCGGAGTTACTTTTGTTATGCGGGTTCCCATTGTTTTTACAATGCGCCAGCCTCCAAACATTGTTCCGCATCCCATAGCAACATAACAGGTTAAAGGAACCCAAAGAGGCATCTCTTTTATACCGGGAATTAAATGTTCTGTGGTCAATGCCAGCGCTATTAACCCCATTGTTTTTTGAGCATCATTACCTCCATGCCCAATGCTAAAAACGGCTGAGGTCATCAATTGTAAACGCTTAAACCACCTGTCAGCCTTGAAAGGATGAGAATTTCGGCTGAGCCATACAACAATTAAGGTAATGCAGAAAGCCAGGATCATCCCGATAAGCGGGGAAAGGAGAATAAAAGAAACTGTTTTAATAAGATTTTTATAAACGATCACATCAAAACTGCCCATTTTAGCGATCGCCGCTCCAATGAATCCGCCTATTAACGTGTGAGAAGAACTTGATGGAATTCCAAACCACCAGGTAAGCAAATTCCATGAAATTGCCGCTATCAATCCCGCTATCACTATGCGCAGGTCAACAAATTGCGGATGAACAATGCTTGCTACCGTATTGGCAACTTTGTGGTCCCTGAAAATGAAATAAGCGACGAAATTGAAAAATCCCGCCCACAAAACAGCCTGGAACGGAGTGAGAACTTTTGTGGAAACAATCGTAGCTATAGAATTTGCAGAATCGTGAAAACCATTAATGAAGTCGAAGATCAGTCCAAATGCTATGATAATGATTAACATTACAGTCATGCAGGTCAGTTTTCAATAAGCCTATGCGTACTTAATAATAATTGATTCGATCACGTTACTTGCATCTTCACATTTGTCTGTAACGATCTCCATGGCCTGGTAGATCTCTCTTTTTTTGATCACTTCTTTTGCATCCGGCTCTGTGGCAAACAATCTTTCAATGCTCATGTCAAAAATATCATCGGCCTGGTTTTCTATACTGTTTATTTTAACCAGTGCCTCGGTCATTTGGCGCATGTTTCTCATATCTCTTAACTCACCTACAGCATTTCTTACCTGCTTAGCGCTTTGCTCGATCATGTCTGCCAGTTTCTGTAAGCCGCTATCATTGGGGTTAACCCTGTAAAAATTTATTTTTTTTGCCGATGCGTAGATATAATCTGCAATATCGTCTAAAGCTGAAGCCAGGTAGTGAATGTCTTCCCGGTCAAAGGGTGTGATAAAATTCCGGCTGAGCTCTGTAAAAATTCTGTGCGTCAGTTCATCGCTGTCATGCTCGATATCTTCCATTTGCGTGATTAATACGGCTCTTTTATCAAACTCGGGTTCATTAATAACATCTTTAAGTTTGGTTCCCATGATGGCTACATTGTCGGCTACTTTTTCAAAAAGGTCATAAAAAACCTTATTCTTAGGCATAAATATTTTCATGAAAGAATTAAAGGCCATAAAAGATCGTTTTTTTGAAGCACTAAGTTACCAGCTAAACATCAGTTACAGAATTTAAATTAAAAGATAAAATATTTCATATGCACTTAGCCTAATTTAATTTAATGATTCGCAAGACGGCCGTCAAAATATATCAAGCAAATATTCAAACTATTCATTTTCTTAGCTATGTTTTTTATAATACCGAATCATTCTTTCATTCATTATAAATGGTTAACCCTTAATTGTTTAACCTGAAATATAATCACGAATGAAAAGGTAACATTAACTTAATAGGGGGTTTATCATTATAGTCAAATTTTTGCAATAGCTTTTTCGAACTAAATTCTTTTTTATGGACGAAAGATTTCAAATTACAGTAGCAGGTTTGCATAGAACCGGACAAGTTAAGAAAGGACAATTTTATTTAAGTATTCTGAGGGAAGGATTGTTTTCAGTTTCGGTAGAAAGATTACCATTAATAGAATATTTTGTTTTTTTTGATCATCCAATTAAAGCAGAACAAATCAAGGTGAAGATTTATAAAACTCTTGACGGAAAGTGGTACGATAAGAACTATTCAGAAGAAGCAGAAGTTTATTCTCCCGAATTCGGTATTTCCGAAATTAACAACGAAATCAAAGATGCTATAGATGCGTATGAATTACGCCACGAAAAAGTGAATGATTATTTTTAATAATTTATTGTAAATTTTTTTATAACCCATCTATTTACTCCATTCAATTTTTTAATTTTTATCATTTTCAAATTATTACTTTCAAATAATTTGAAAATGATACCTCTTATAATATTGTAATAATCATTTCTGTGTCTTCAATGATTGAGATTAAATTTTAGGCATCTTAGTTCCATTGTAAGGTTGTTTTAGAGCTATGCAATTAACATTATGGTAATATTCAGTTAACATTTCAATAATAGCACAGTTATTTTTTTGTGCCTCATTCAATCAAAACTTATATGAATATTAAAAACCGCATGACCCCTGTTTTTTGTTTGGCTTTGATGATTTTTTTTCTTGGTTTTTGTAAGATATCAAATGCTCAATATACCTGGAATAATGACTCAGCTTTTAAAGCGGGCAATCCCAATTCAGGGAGGATCTGGGGATATGCATTTGGTGATTTTGCTTACAAATCACATAAGGACTCATTGAATCGCGGTGGTAGTAACCAGTACACCGGTATTCCAAAAAACAGGACCACCTTTCAATTTCGGCGAATTTATTTGGGATACGACTATAATATCAGTAAGAAATTCTCAGCGGAACTTTTATTAGCAGCAGAGGACAACTTTCCTGCAGGAAACCCTCCCTCATCTGCCGCAGCAAGCGGTGATGAATTGCTGAACAATAAATTGAGCTTTTATATTAAGCTTATGAATATTCGCTGGAAAAACATTTGGAAGGGCACCGATCTCGTTGTCGGGCAAATTTCAACTCCTGCATTTCCACTGTTGTCAGAAAGACTATGGAATTACAGGTCTATTGAAAGAACTATTGCTGATATACGCCGGACACCTTCTTACGATCTGGGTGCTGCTTTGCAAGGTGTTTTTGATCCTGATACAAAAAACTTTGGTTATAATTTAATGGTTGCTAATGGAAGCAGTGCAAAGCCTGAAGGCGATAATTTTAAGTGGTTCTACGGAGATGTATATGCCTACTTTGCAAATAAAAAATTGGTATTTGATGTTTACGCAGATTATGAAAGATTAAACTTTACTTCAAAATGGAAACACTCCCGCCAGATGTGGAAAGGATATATTGCTTACAACAGTGCTGCAACAGTAAAAGGAATTGATCCGGGCAATGGAGTTACGGTTGGTCTTGAATTTTTTGTGAATAATCTTAAGAATGACAATTTTGCTACCAGGATTACAGGAGAAGTTGACACATTAACTACTGCTGCCAAAGGCCTTTCCATGTACATACATGGAGATATTATAAAAAGCAAGCTCAGATTTTTTGCACGGGCAGATCTTTATAAACCTAATAATAAAGTTGATAATAATGTTTATAGCAAATACACTGCGAATACAGGTAATTATAATGACAATTCATATAGCCTCGGTACTATTGCTACAGGCGATCAAACTTATAAGCAAACATTCATGACTCTGGGTTTAGATTATATGCCGGCCAAGGGTGTCCATTTTATACCTAATATCTGGTATAATCATTATGCAACTCAACTGTCCAGTTCTAATGCAGATCACGATCTGGTCTGGAGGATCACGTTCTATTATGTTTTTGGCAAATAAAATTTATAATATCTAACATAAAAATTATGACACAAACACTGAACAAAATTAAAAGCCGGCTTATTGCATTTTCACTATTAAGCAGTCTCATACTACTATATTCACAATCTTTTGGGCAAAGCGGAGATAAGAGTTTATTGGGAGCAGGCAGTACATTTATTAATCCTTTATTCTCAAAAATGTTTGCTGAGTACAATAAAAAGACCGGAATGGAAGTAAATTACCAATCGATCGGTTCAGGCGGTGGTATTTTACAACTTACTAATAAAACTGTGGATTTTGGTGCATCCGATGGACCATTAAATGATGAACAGACAACAAAAATGGGTGTTCCGGTTTTGCATATTCCAATGGCTTCCGGCGCTGTGGTATTGACATATAATTTGCCTGGTGTAAATGCAAGTCTCAAGCTTACGCCGGATGTAATTGCCGATATGTTTTTAGGGAAAATTACTAAATGGGATGATAAAGGAATAACTGCTCTTAATGCAGGAATAACTATCCCTTCGTTCCCGATTTTGATTGTACACAGATCAGATGGAAGTGGCACCACAAATATTTTTACAAATTATCTTTCAAAAGTAAGTCCCGAATGGAGTTCAAAAGTAGGCAGCGGCGGGGCTGTTAACTGGCCTACAGGTTTAGGCGGGAAAGGAAGTGAAGGAGTTTCAGGTTTGGTAAAACAAACACCTGGCGCAGTGGGATATGTTGAACTCATTTACGCCCTTCAAAACAAAATGTCGTTTGCCCAGGTAAAAAATCTTAAGGGTAAATTTATTATGCCTTCCCTAACTTCGGTAAGTGCAGCCAGCAATATCCAGTTACCTGATGATGCAAAAGTATTTATCACTAATACAGATGCGGCGGATGGCTATCCTATCAGTGGGTTTACGTGGGTTATTATTTATAAAGAACAAAACTATAGCAGTCGTTCAATGCAAAGAGCACAAAACCTTTTACAATTATTATGGTGGAACATTCACGATGGTCAGCAATACACTACACCACTTAATTATTCACCTTTATCCAAAGGAGCTTTGCAGGTAGCGGAAAAAATTCTTAAATCTGCAACCTATAATGGAAAAGCGATCCTGAAATAAGGTCAATGAATGTTTGAAAACATTTGACGAATTACCCGCAATACTCAGTGCGGGTAATTCATTATTTAAATATGGAAGCGATACAACAAAAAATAGAAGAGATACCGGTAAAAAAGAACAGGGGGTCAAATGGCCAGATACGAATGGAGTATGTCTTCAGACGAACATTGGTTATCGCGGCTCTTCTCATGGTGGTTTTAGTATTTGGTATCATGCTCACGCTGATCATCGAATCGACACCATCCATGAAATCTTTAGGAATAAAATATTTGTGGGGTAAAACATGGGACCCGATTAACAATGTATACGGTTCCTATTCCTTTTTATTAGGAACCCTGTTAACCTCATTTCTTGCATTAATTATTTCAATACCATTTTCATTTGCCGTTGCTTTTTATTTAGGAGAATATAAACCAACCGGATGGTTCTCTAACTTTTTGAAGAATACCGTAGACCTGATAGCCGCTGTGCCTTCGGTAATTTATGGTTTTTGGGGCCTGATTGTTTTAGTGCCAATAGTAAGGAATCTTGAAATGAAAATTGGTGTACTTCCCTATGGTATTGGAATATTTACGGCATCACTTGTTCTTGCCATCATGATCATTCCTTATGCAGCATCTTTAGGCAGGGAAATGATTCGTTTAGTGCCATCGTCTTTAAAGGAGGGCGCATATTCGTTGGGTGCTACAAAATGGGAAGTGATCCACCGGGTGATATTACCTTATACAAAATCAGGATTATTTGCAGGAATTTTGTTATCACTTGGAAGAGCGCTGGGAGAAACGATGGCTGTGACGATGGTGATTGGTAACACAAGTATGATCCCGACCAGCATTTTTGCCCCGGGTAATACCATGGCAAGTGTGATCGCCAACGAATTTAACGAAGCGGACCACACCCTTTACTGGAGTGCATTGGTGGAGCTTGGTCTCGTATTGTTTCTTGTTACCGTGGTGATTAATATGATCGGTAAACGAATTATTAAACGATTCACTAATGAGTAGGTTATGAATGCAGCAAATATAAAATTCAGAATAGTTAAAAGTAAAATAATGCAAGTTGTCATTATTGCTTTTGCATTCGCCATCACATTACCCTTATTATTTATAATCTTCTATATTTTCAGGCAGGGTATTACAAAAATCAATTGGACCTTTCTTACTCGTATACCCAAACCGGTAGGTGAGCTGGGTGGTGGTATTGCAAACGCGCTTCTTGGAAGTGTATTGATTGTTTTTGTGGCATCAATCATAGCGATCCCTTTTGGGATTCTCTGTGGAATTTATTTAAGTGAAAATAAAACCAGCCGGTTATCTTACTGGAGCAGGCTGACTGTCGACGTGTTGCAGGGAGTTCCTTCCATCGTCATCGGTATTGTTGTCTATTTCTGGATTGTGAAAACTGTTGGAACTTTTTCAGCTTTTTCCGGAAGTATTGCGTTAGCGATCATGATGCTGCCGATTTTAATTCGTTCAACGGAGGAAACCTTAAAATTAATTCCCTCAACCTTAAAGGAAGCGGGTCTTGCCTTGGGTCTGCCTTATCATAAAGTAATTCTAAGGGTAATTGTGCCTTGCGGTATAAGTGGTATTTTATCAGGTGTAATGCTTTCCATTGCAAGAATAGCCGGTGAAACGGCTCCATTGCTTTTTACCGCCTTTGGTAATCCTTACTTGAGTACGAATATTCTGAAGCCCATGCAGAGCCTTCCTTTGTTAATATTCAATTATGCTACGAGTCCTTACGACGATTGGCATGACCTGGCCTGGGGAGCGGCGCTCATATTATTACTTACGGTATTATTATTAAATATTATTACAAAGATCACAACAAGAAGATGGAGCGTACAATTATAAGTAGCAAAAATTTCAATGCCTATTTTGGGACTAATCATGCTGTGAAGAATGTGAGTATTGAAATTCCTAAAAATAAAATAGTAGCAGTTATGGGCCCATCCGGCTGTGGTAAAACGACTTATTTGCGTTGTATTAACAGGTTGCATGAATTGACCCCGGGGGCCACGTCTGACGGAAAAATGATGCTATACGATAAGGACGTGTATGAAATGCATCCTATTTTTGCCCGTTTGAAAATTGGAATGGTCTTCCAGCGACCCAATCCTTTTCCTAATCTTAGCATTTATGATAATGTAATTGCCGGCTACAAGCTGAATGGTCTTAAACTTAAAAAAACTGAAAGGGATAGAATAGTGGAGGGGTCACTCACAAAAGCTGCTTTGTGGAACGAAGTAAAAGATTCATTGCACAAAAAAGGAACATTTCTCTCAGGTGGGCAACAACAACGATTATGTATTGCCCGTGCGATAGCTATAGAACCAGAAGTGCTATTGCTTGACGAACCTACTTCCGCATTAGACCCGATTTCAACTTCAAGCATAGAAGAGCTATTGCATGAGCTAAAAAAAAGCCTGACCTTAATTATTGTAACACATAATATGCAACAGGCAGCACGTGTCAGTGACCGCACTGCCTTTTTTTACCTGGGTGAGCTTGTAGAATATGATGAGACGAAACGGATGTTTACAAATCCTAAGGATCTTCGAACTCAAAATTATATTACGGGCAGATTCAGTTGATCTGCTAAACCGATTAATGATCATTGATATGACACAATTAGAAATTGAACTACAACATTTACATAAAGAAGTTATTAACATGTGGAACCTGGCGCATTCACAATTGGTCAAATCCATGTCAGCTTTGTTGAATTTTGATAAAGATCTTGCCCGTGAAGTGGTGTCATTGGAAAGAAGAGTGAATGGTTTAGAATTAAAAATAGACCGGGATTGTGAGAATATTTTTGCTTTATTAACTCCTGTAGCGGTGGACCTTCGTTTTGTGCTGGCTGTTTTGAAGATTAATTCAAATCTCGAAAGGATTGGTGACATTGCGGAAGGCAATGCAAGATACATAATTGATGCAGAACAAACATTGAAAGAGGAATTACTGGATGCAACCAATACTATAATCATGTACGATGAAGCTATTAATATATTGGAAACAACACTCAAGGCTTTTGAAAAGGAAGATACGATATTGGCAAGAAGCGTATTCAATAAAGATGAATCCCTGGACAAGATTAATATAAATGCCAATTCCGCCACTATTGAATACCTGAAGATACACCCCGAAGATATTAACCAGGCACTATACAATTTATCTATAATCAGGAAACTTGAAAGAGTAGGCGATCAGTCCAAGAATATTGCAGAGGAGATAATTTTTTATATAGAAGCCAAAGTGCTTAAGCATAGAGATAAACTTTGATTTTGCCCAGCTGGTTATTCCGCAGATAAGGAGTCGGGACAATTTGGAATTAAATATAATTTCTAAAAAAATTTAGTTTAAAGAAAATTGCTATGGCAATCTCCTTTTTCAATTAACACTAAGATAATTTTTGAGTAATTAATGCTTAACACTGGTCATGCATCTTGCAGCCAGTTCTTATCTTCTTTCGCAGAATTTGCTCCTTCGCTCAGCTTGAGCCATGGGTTATGAGTAGATTTCTCGTGCAGTTTTTACCGGCCTGCCATTTTCAAATGGCGGGCCGGTCTTTTTTAGCGAATAGTTCATTTTCCCATACTCGTGGTGAGACGTGAATCGTTAAGAATAACCTTACTCGAAGGCCCACGCTTCACTTCTCACGCTTCACGTCTCCCTGCAAAAAATGATTATAAGATTTTTTTATTACCTGCATGTTACTTTCTGAAATTTTATAAAAACTTCATTTTTCATTAATCATTCTTTCATCTGCACATAAGATTGCCTTCACATTGCAAACTGAATTTAGCCGCGTCAATTTCTTGAGCAAACCAAAATTAAAATTGTATGCTGCTTCAATTTTTTCCCCGTTGTAAAAAGGTCGTTCTGATTGTTTCCCTGCTTGCGTTGTCATGTTTAGCTATGGCACAACGGATCGTGAGCGGAGTAATTCTCGATGAAAACCAAAACCCGGTTAGTGAAGCCACGGTAGCCGTTAAAGGAACCACGAGGCAAACTGTTACAAATGAGACCGGAAAATTTTCGATCGAGGCTGCTAACCAGGATATTCTTGTGATCAGTCATGTAAGTTTTTTTCCAATAGAAGTAAAGGCTTCTCAGGCTGGAACCATTTCATTGATCAATAATGCAAAAAATTTGTCAGAAGTGGTTGTAACAGCTCTCGGGATAAAAAAAGAAATAAAAAGAATTGGATATTCTGTACAGGAAGTGAAAGGGGAAGACCTGGTAAAAGCCCGCGAACCTAACCCGGTAAATAGTTTAGTGGGGAAGGTAGCCGGCTTAAATGTGGGTATCAACCAGGAACTGCTTGCAGCGCCAACGGTTTTACTCAGAGGTTCCCCATTGAACTTTTATGTGGTTGATGGTATCCCCATCAATTCAGATACATGGAACATAAGCCCCGATGACATTGAAACATACACAGTGTTGAAGGGGCCGACAGCCGCCGCCTTGTACGGAAGCCGCGGCATTAACGGCGCAATCCTGATCACGACGAAAAGAGGCAAAATGAATAGCAAAGGCTTTACCGTTGAGCTGAACAGCAGTGTTCAAATTAACAAAGGATTTATCGCGATACCCAAAGTCCAGTCCCAATACGGAGGAGGCGATAATGAGAAGTACGCGTTCGGAGATTATAACAGCAATGGGAACTCCGTTGACGGAGTAAATGATGAGGACTATGATGTGTGGGGGCCGAGGTTGGACGGACGGCTGTTGCCTCAATTTGACGGACAATATAGCGCCACTCAAACATACACATACACTTTTGCTGATGGATCAGTTCACAACACTCACATTAAACCCACTCCCTGGGTTCCGCGGGGTAAGGATAATTTGCAAAAGTTTCTTCAAGCCGGTCTGCTTACTACTAACAATATAAGCCTGTCTTCAGTTACGGACAGAAACAATTTGCGTTTGTCTGTGACAAGTGGCAGACAAACCGGAATTACTCCTAATACAGGACTAAATACTCTGAATTTTAATCTGGTTGAAAGCTTTAATATTAATAACAAGCTCACGCTGGAAGGTAACATCAACTATAATCGTCAATTCACTCCTAATATCCCGGATGTTATTTATGGCCCGAATAGCATAATCTACAACATTGATATTTGGACTGGATCGGATTGGGATATTACCGATCCAAAAATCAAGGCAATCTGGCAGCCGGGAAAGGAAGGGGTGCAATCCATGATGGTTGAGTACAAGCGTTATCATAACCCATATTTTATGAGCTACGACTGGCTGAGAGGGCATTATAAAAATGATATGTATGGCTGGGCTGCGCTGAACTATAAAATTACCCCTGACTTAAATGTTTTGCTGCGTTCAAATATTACGACTTACAACGTATTGAGGACAGAGAACGAGCCATGGTCTGCACACCCCTATGGTGATGAGCACAACCGTGGTAATTATCGGGAAGACCGTCGCGATCTTTGGGAAAACAACACCGAAGTCTTGTTCAGCTATAACAAAGCCAAACTAGGAAATTCAGGTTTTTCATTAACAGCTAATGCAGGCGCTTCTGCCCGCAACATGAAATTCACCTCCAGTTATGTGAGTACAAACCAATTGATCGTCCCTGAAGTATACACTTTTACCAATTCAGTTTTGCCCATTCGTGCGTTTTCCTATGGCTCCAATTTACTTTCGCTCAGTGCATATTATTCGGCCGATCTAACATACAAAAAGTACCTGACCGTTTCTACCACGGGCAGATACGACAAAACTTCGGCATTGCCGCCTGGACACAACGGATATTTCTTTCCTTCTATAAGCGCGAGCTCAGTTTTGTCTGACTATATTAACCTGCCTGCTGCTATTTCCTTCCTGAAAGTAAGAGGAGGATATACCAACGTGAAGGATGGCGGAACACAGCCATTCATCGGCGCATCTTTCCAACAATTGGGTGCAACGGCTCCGCTCGGTTACGGAAATTCTTATTATACACCCTATGATGGTCCGTCCTATGCCCTGTCAACGCCATTTTATTCTACAGCGCCTACTTACAATAATCAAACCGGGGCAAGCGCGCCCAGTTATGTGGTCGACAGCAAAATCAAGCCTACATCAAGGAGCAATTCCGAAGTTGGTGCCGACATCAGGTTTTTGAAGAACCGCCTTGGAGTAAGTGCGACTTATTTTCAATACAAGGACGGTCCCAAGATTTCGAATCAATATATTTCAGAAACGAGCGGGTTATCTTACTTCACCACGAATGGCTTAATAACCAAAAGGACGGGGGCTGAAATTTCAGTGAACGGAACTCCTATCCAAACGAAAAGCGGGTTCCGCTGGGACGTTTTGATGAACTGGTCCACTTATAAAGAAGTGTTCTCCGCTTTTCCCGGAGGTGTTACCGAAATATCGAATGGTACCGGGTATCCTTTCAAGATTGGAGACAGGGTTGACAAGCTTTTTGCTTATATGGAGGCAAAAACGCCCGACGGCAAAAATATCGTAAATGAATCGGGGTTTCCGATCTATTTGCCAAAGCCTCAATATATAGGCCACGCAGACCCGGACTGGTCTTGGGCCATCAATAATAAATTCAGCTATAAGTCCTTCAGCATTTCTTTTCAGTTTGACGGAATGGTTGGCGGAAGAATTCAGGATCGCGTAAAACGCAAATTGTATGAAGGAGGACGTGGTGAAGAAACGGTCGAAGGTCTTATTGGGCAAGCGCGTTTGTATGAATCTGAGCATTGGGGCGACCCGGGGTACGCCGGTGCGGTTGTAAATGGCAAACCCATATTGAGCGGGGACATGGTTCAGGTGCAAGGCGGGTCAAGCAATATTCAGTACGATCCCGCTACCGGTGTGATCACCAATGGCAAATCCCTGACGTACGTTCCCAACATGACAGCAACTCACTGGATACAGGATTTTGTAAGCAGCTTTTACAATGACGCGGAACATGTATCTGTTAGTAAGACATACGCCAAATTGAGAGAGGTCGTCCTGACCTATTCGATCCCGAATAAACTGCTGCAAAAAACATTTATCAGCAAAATAGATGTTTCGTTAGTGGGCAGGAACCTTTTATATTTCTTCCATAAAGGTTTCCATGATTTTGATGTTGACCAATATCCCGGCCGTGATCAGTTCGGCGGAACCCAACTGGAATACGACCTGCAAACACCCACCACAAGAAGCTATGGGTTCAATGTAAACATTGTCTTCTAACAAATAACTAATAGTAATGGCCTATAAAAATCTTCATATGAAATCGGTTCAAAAATTTCTCTTTTTTCTTTTGGCATCGGCAATTCTTTTTGCCGGGTGTATAAAGAAATTTCAGGATTATTCCCAGAATTCAAATCAGCCCCTGCCAGGCAAAGTGCCCCCGGGGATCATTCTTAAAACGATCCTGAATTCAATGGTTGTGTATCCACATGGTGACGCGGATAAACAATGTCAATTCTATTGCTCCAATTATACTTACTACGGCACTAACGAGTATTGGTCGGGAAGTGCTTCATTGGATTACGGAGTTCTCAACAATGTACTCGCTATGGAGTCAGAAGCAAGGAGAGCTGCCGGCAACGATAACAATCCCTATCATGCCCTGGGGCTTTTTTTTCGGGCATTTTTCTTTACAGACATGACTGAAAAAGTAGGTGACTTGCCTGTGACGGCCGCATTACAAGGCTTAGGCAACATAAGTCCTAAGTACGATTCACAGCATGATATTTTCAAGCAAACCTTGCTTTGGCTCGATTCGGCCAATACATTGCTGGCCGGGTTCATACAGAATGGGTTTCTCGAATTCTCGGGCGACTTTTACTATAAAGAAAGGCTTTCGAATCCTTTGACGGCCAGAGATGCGCTGATAGAATGGCAGAAAGTGGTGAACAGTTATCAATTGCGCGTGTTGATTGAATTGAGCAAAAGAGCGGGTGATGCTGCAGACTTGAATATACCATCTCGGTTTGCCACTATTTACAATAACCCCACTCAATACCCAATCTTCACGAGTGATGACGATAACCTGGAATATGTGTACAACAATTCATTCAACTATTATCCTAACAACTTTACTAATCTTGGGAATGATCAATTGCGGGTCAACCTCGCGCAAACTCTTGAGACTACGCTCGGTCAATTACACGATTTAAGATGTATGGTCCTCGGAGAACCTGCCCGCGGCCTTGGTTTTGCAGATACCGCATACCAATCTTACGTTGGAGCACCCTCAGGAATGGATTTGAGTACCATGGCTGCACTCATCAATCATGGCATTGTGGATGCTAACCTCTCTTTACTCAATAGAAATCACTTTTATAATCCAAGCAACCTTGCCGGGGAGCCAACTTATATACTTAGCTATCCTGAAGTTTGTTTTTGTATTGCGGAGGCGATGAACAGGGGATGGATCACCGGTACTACGGAAACATGGTACCAGAACGGGGTCAGGGCACAGTTTGCATTTTATGGCATTGTTGATGGTACAAATACTGTTACCCTTCAAGGTCCAGCGGGAAATGAAATCACCTATAACGTCCATTTCCCATTCGATGCCTATTTCAATCAGCCTGCGGTCAAATATGCAGGGGACAATGCAAATGGTCTTTCCCAGATTCTATTGCAAAAATACCTTGCATATGCGCGTAACTCAGGTTACCAGGCATATTACCAGTGGCGGAGGACAGGAGTGCCGATCTTTGACGCTGGTCCCGGAACAGGAGATGGAGGTGTGATACCCAAAAGATGGCAATATCCATCAAATGAAATTACGTCAAATGGTGCAAACTACCGGGCTGCCATTCAATCGCAATACAGTGGCCAGGATGACATCAACGCGGCAATGTGGTTGATTAAATAACTTTTTCGTAAGCAAGCATAGCAGTTTTCTCAGAGGCGATTCTTGTCTAAGTCTCGTCTTTTTAAATCTTAAATTGTGATCATCAGGAGTATACCACCGTTTACCATGAAAGGCTCTGCTTACCAATCTATTGATAACCGTGGCATACTTATTTTATCCGTTTGACTAATCAAAAAATAATTTATGACAAGAGAAGAAGCCCAAATCACGGTTGAAGAAATATTTTCTTTGTACAAAGAATACGGCGCTGCTGATTATATCGGTGAGCCGGTCTCCCAGGTCGAACATATGTGCCAGGCTGCTCAATTAGCCGAGGCGGAAGGATATGATGAAGAAGTTGTATTGGCTGCTTTCTTTCATGATATTGGACATTTGTGCGAGCATATTTTTTCTTCGCAATCAATGAATGGCTATGGGACTGTTGATCATGAAGGTCTCGGGGGTAAGTTTTTGCGTGAGAAAGGTTTTTCTGAAAAGATCGCGAAGCTGGTCGAAAGCCATGTAGCTGCAAAACGTTATCTCACCTACAAACATCCTGATTATTATAATAAACTTTCAGAAGCCAGCAAGATTACACTTGCTCAACAAGGTGGGATGATGGACGAAACAGAAGCAAAGCAATTTGAAGAAGATCATCTTCATCTTTTGTTTATAAAAATTCGTGAATGGGATGACAAAGCCAAGATCGAACACATCCCTTTGCCTTCACTTGAAATATATAAGCAAATGGCTTTGCATCACCTGGTGATGCAGAATTAATAATTTATCCTGTAAATGAAATGGTACAACAATCTCATTACCTTAGTAGGATTTCTGTAATAAACCAAATTAACCTTCGCATTTTATATAAACTAATAAGGTTGTATTGACAAATGACAATTTGTTATTAAGGTAATAAAGTTTAATTACCGGAAATTTGTACTTGTTCTCAATCCTTCACAAATTCTTCCGGGACCTCCGGAATTAATGGTTTCTTCATCTCTGTTTTGCCAATGAGTTACAATTCAAATGTAGCTTCAAAGAAATTATTTTATGCCGGTAAAAATGATCGTGTTTGATATGGCAGGAACAACAGTAACAGATAAAAACTTCGTGGCTACTGCTTTTCAAAATGCGTTTAAAAATCAAAATATTATTATCTCAGCAGAAGACATCAATCCTTTAATGGGCTATGAAAAAAAGCTGGCTATACAAATGATGCTTGAAAAACACGGGATTGATCCCGATAGCCATCGGGATAATAATGAAATGATAGAGCTTATTTACAATGATTTCATTGGGGAGATGATCGATTTTTATGAACATTCACCGGAGGTAAAACCGGCAGAAGGAGCCGAAGAGATCTTTCAAAGCTTAAAAGAAAGATCGATCACAATTGTCCTGAATACAGGTTTTCCAAAAGATATTGCCGATGTAATTGTTAACCGTTTTCAATGGATTGAGAGAGGGTTGGTGGATGACTATATAGCGAGTGATGAGGTCAGGAAAGGAAGACCGTATCCTTTCATGATAGAGAAATTAATGTATCGTGCAGGTATTGATGATCCCATGCTTGTCGCTAAGGTTGGCGATACAGCGGTGGATATAGAAGAGGGAAAAAATGTCGGTTGCGGCTATAACATTGCAATTACAACCGGGGCTTATAAAATTGGTGATCTGCAGGAATCCCGTCCCACGCATATCGTTAACAGCTTACTTGAAATTCCTTCCATCTTAGTATAATGTCTTTAAATTTTACATACAAGCCTCCCGCCTGGGTAGCTACTTTGCTGGCGGCTCTTTCTGCTTTTTGCGTTTATACCTGTATGTATGCTTTTCGAAAGCCCTTTACGGTGGCAGATTATGCGGGATTACATTTTTGGGGTATTGAATATAAGATCTGGTTAGTCATTTCTCAAACTATTGGATACACACTGAGTAAGTTTTTTGGGATCAGGTTCATCGCAGAATTGAAGAGTAAAAACCGTACCCTTACGATTTTAAAACTTATTGGTATCGCATGGATCGCCTTATTATTTTTTGCCATTGTACCCGCTCCATATAATATTATTTTTTTGTTGATCAACGGTTTTCCACTGGGAATTATTTATGGATTAGTTTTTAGTTACCTGGAAGGAAGAAAGACTACAGAATTTCTCGGCGCCGCCCTTTCTTCGAGTTTCATTTTTGCTTCCGGCTTTACACAAAGTGCAGGGAAATTTATTTTATTAAAATGGGATGTTGATCAGTGGTGGATGCCATGGGTTACAGGCCTCGTATTTTTTTTACCGCTTCTTTTATTTACCTGGTTGCTGGAAAAAACTCCAAAGCCTACCGAAGAAGATATCTTATTACGGACCAAACGTATGCCTATGAACAAAAAGGAAAGAATTGATTTTTTTAAAACTTTCTTTCCGGGCTTGTTCATGTTATTGATCGTGTATGTGATGCTCACCATTATCCGTGATTATCGCAGCAATTTCGCCGCCAATATCTGGAAAGAAACAGGTCATGGAAATAATATCTCTGTCTTTACACAAACCGAAATTCCTTCTTCTATTTTGGTTTTAGTGTTGATGAGTTTATTGGTTTTTGTCAAACGAAATATCCGGGCTTTAATGGTCAATCATCTTCTCATTGTACTCGGATTTGTTTTATCATTTACCGGTACATTATTATTTATGTACAACCAGCTTTCTGCGTTTTGGTGGATGACTATTACAGGCGTTGGATTATATATGGGCTATGTTCCTTTCAATTGCATGTTGTTTGAAAGACTGATCGCGAGTTTCCGGTATGTAAGCACGGCCGGGTTTATTATTTATGTAGCTGATTCGTTTGGTTATTTGGGAAGTGACGTGGTATTGATCGTCAAAAATTTCGGCAGTCCTAATATTTCTTACAGCGTTTTTTTTGTAAAAATGATTTTAGGTATTTCAGCGTTGGGAACAGGGCTTACCATTCTTTCATCCATTTATTT
>Ga0207106_1058_pt1 | contig 22680 bp, 25 predicted proteins | sample Alteio_BWMinHeat_78_FD_153535 | JGI IMG/M metagenome (GOLD analysis project Ga0207106, IMG submission 153535) | Enriched cells from forest soil in Barre Woods Harvard Forest LTER site, Petersham, Massachusetts, United States -... | ecosystem: Environmental > Terrestrial > Soil > Temperate forest >...
TCTACGTGAACCGGATAGGTCTTGATAAACGGGATTCTCGGGTGCGCCGTGAAACTGCGGTGGTCCACAGCGGGAGGCAAACCCGCCCGGGAACTGGTTCGCTCCACCCGGAAGCAATCAGAGCAGCAGTGGAGGCAACGAGACTGCTGGAGCCTCTGGTGTAGAGGGTCGCTTGGGCGACTTGGCAAGCATGCAGGCCGTAACGTGAGTAAACGCTGAGCAGGCCTCGAAAACGTTAATGCAGGAGCTGACCCGCCCCGAGTTCGGGGAAGGCCGAAGCGGATGGAAGAGTAAGAGCGAACAAGGTCTATCCGTCCTGCCGGGGTATTAGCGATGGCATGCATGCAAAGAGGATCATACGCAACACGGGAAGTCCCAGCGGTGATCGTATCTGGATCAACCGGCAACTCGTGAGAGACAGGCTGGGCCGATTGGGATGGCGGAGAGGCTCGTAGTACCAAGGAAACCGGGTAATTCCGGTGGAGGGAAGGAGCCTCAGTTGAAGGCGGACGCAACAAGCGACGAAGGAAGGGGAGATTGGCGATGAGCCTGACAACTCTCCAGGTGGTTTTCAGAAGTCGCAGACGGCGTCACATGCAATGGCCACGGCGATTGCGTGAGTCTTCTCCGAGAGCCGGATGCGGTAAATCCGCACGTCCGGTTCGATGAGCGGGGTGTGAAAACGGAAGCATGGTGGAGCTATTGAGGCACCGACAGACGAAAGGGTCGGCCAACGGATAGGCTACACCTAAACCACCGCGTCACACCTCGACTCCACCAACTGGCTTTTTGGGGTCAGGCTGTGTACTTGGGCGACTCCGGTTGATCAAGTGAGCGTAAAGCATGTTCTTCCGCGAAGAACCGTCGGCCTGATGCGGCCCTCCAGCCGAAAAGCTTACACAGAGATCACCGAGGCACAGAGGGCACAGAGTTCAATTCGGCTCGACGTGACGCTGCGCGACGAAATGCAGCACGATTTGGCGGCGTGCGTATTCCTCGGATCCGGGAGGGAAGCGGACCAGAAGCTTGGGCGCGCGAGGGTCAGACCGATCTAACTCCGCCCCTTCTAGGGAAACAATTTCGCTTGCATCGGAGAGACTGAATTCGTAGCTGCTTCCCGGCACGACCGCTAGGTCGAGCGTGAGACGATCCCGCTCAGGCGTCCAGGAGCTGGAGAGAATTCTGAGACCGCGGCTTGCGCTTCCGTAGGCCGGCAGTTGAGGAGCGATGCTCAATTCGAAGTCGTCGGTGATGAGCATACGCAGTGTGCTCTTGCCTGGGGGCACTTCGAACTGTAAGGAAACGTGTTGGTCCTTGTCGTTCGACTCGACACGGTAGGGAATTGCGCGGCCATTGAGGGTGGCGCTTTCGATATGCGCGCGGAGGCTGAGGGCCGGACTGAAATCCAGCATGCATTTCCGGTTTCGTGCGCGCGTGACATCGAGGCGCAGGTCATCGACACTTTGGGCGGCATTTTTGGCGTGGACATTTTGTCGGGCATCTTTGCGAAATCGAAGGGCCAGGGTGCTCGAGCCGACGTGCAGATTGTCGATCGTGAACGAATCCCAATCTGCGGGCAGGTGCGGCTTCAAGGCGACCTCGCAAGCGGCGGCGTTGGTTTCCAGGCCAAATAATCCTTGCAGCAGCGCACTTACGATCATCGCCGCCGACCAGGTCTGCTGCGGAGTGCTTGTCGAGAGGGGCTCGTAGCGATCGCCGCTCAGGACTTCCGTAACATGGCCGGGCGATCGGTCCAAAGCCAGCAGGGCATTGGCGCGCAGATTGAGATAGGCGGCGAGTTCGTGGTGATAGTGATATTCGCCCACGCTGGTCCAGCCGGTGAAGAGCGGCCACACCGCGCCGAAATGATATCCATCGCCGGCATATTTGTTCGAAGACGAAGAAAGAATGCGCATGCCCCAATCGGTTTGCAGGTCAGGCGCGGCGAGCCGCGCGATGGTTTGTTCTGCTTTGACGGGATCAAGAAGATCGAACCACATGGGCACCGCCGGAAGCACGGTGGGCTGGTCTACGCGCGCGTTATTCGGATCAATGGCGAAGGCGAAAATCTTTTTATCGGGCGACCAAAACAGATCATTGAGGCGAGTTCTTTCGCGATGAAATGTCTCGTCGAGGGTCGTGGCGAGATCGGCTTTGCCAAGCTGCGCGGCAAGCGCTGCCACGGCACGCAGAGCTTCGATCCCCACCGAGGCCTGATAAATCTCGGTTCTCACGGGAACGAGAGGGCCGCTCTCGACCCATCCGTGGCCTACACCGAGATTTTGCGCGAAGCCATCGGGATCGAGCGTCGAATCGAGAAATTGATACGCTCGCCAAATGTTGTCCCATTCTTGGCGCGCGAACGCCAAATCTCCGCTGCGCTCGATGTAATCGCACATGGCGATCAGAAATAAAGGCGTGGCATCGGCGGAGGCGTAGCCGTACGGGTAATCCTCGAACCAGCGAACCAGACTTGCCGACTGAGGAACTTCGTGCGGGATCCTGCCGTCGGCGCGCTGGTATTTGGCAAGGAATTCAAGCGCGGTTTTGGCATCGGTGAGATCGCCTTGGGCGTCCAGCGCGAGCGAACTCCACAGCGCATCGCGCCCAAAAAACCAATCGAAGCCGGGGCGTTCGGCGTCGCCGGAAGGGCCGTAACCCGCGATCAAGCTCGTGCCGACGAGAGGACTATCGACGACTGCTTGCAGCAGATTGATGCGCGCCCAATCGTAAGCCTGCTGCATTTCCGCATCGGGCAAGCTGACGTTTAATGTGCGGCGGAGGTAGTCGCGATAATATTTCGTGGCCTCATCCGTGAGTCCTTTTTGGCCGGCGATGAGCCCATTGTAAATCTTTGCCGCGTCATCACGTCCCTGTAGGGACGCAGCAATGCATAGGAACTTCGTCTGCGTACCTCGTTGCGTGACTCCCAAAAGAAATGAGCTTTCTTGGGATGAGGAGTCGCTGCTGTCATCTTTTGACTCATCTTTAATGTGGGGATCGCTTGCGGTGGGTGAGCCGACGATCGCTGCATAGGTGTGATTCTCGCCGCTCAGAAGAAATGCGCGTTTGTTTGAATCCCACTGGAGATGACTAGCGCCTAAATTCGCCGGCCATTGCAATTGAAAGTCCGGCTGAAAGGCGACCTCGATCTCCAAAGGCCGCTCGGTTTGCACTTCGAGCGTGATCATAGCGCCAGGCTCGTGAACGGGGACGAAAAGCGTCTCACGAACCTCAAATGAGCCATCGCTAAATACAATTGTGCTGGATTCGGGCCGAGTGATCACGGTCCGCGCGAGTGGCCCGGCCGGCAGAATGCGGCTGTCAATATGAAAGCGAAGGTGCAGGCCGCGCAAAATTTTCAGTGGATACACCCACGCCTCGGATTGCCCTTCTTTGTTTCCCAGCAGCGCAGCGCGCCTGCCGACTGCGGAAACGAATTGGCCGTGCGTTATGGCACGCGATAGCTGAGGCAGGCTCGATGCTTCCTGCGCCGCCCCAGGTAAAGCGCACAGAAAGAACCAGGTAAGGGCTAGCAAAGCCGGACCACGGCGAAATCCTGTCAGCAGGCGATTCGGAAAGCCGCGACGTGACGATGAGTTGAGGCAGGACATCAAACTTAGTTCGATAGCAACTTACGAGCCATGGACAATCATATATTTGATATCTGCCATGAGCCATTTGATATCTGCGATAGGGCCTAAAGACTCACAGTGTATCGTGGAGGAGCAATGAAGGCCTGCGTGCTTCAAGCTCCGGCTCCCATTGAAACCAACCCCTTGGCCATTGCTTAGCAAGATTCAGAGCCATTTCTCGTCTCGTTGATTCCTCAAGCGAGGGCAACGGTCTTCTCGTACAGTGGGATTTTAGGCGGGCCAGTGATTTACGAGAACAAGACAACTTCCTGATTGGATAACGTCGTCGGCTCCCTTCGGACGAGTAGACTTGGCGATGATGACTCGACCAAGGTTCGGAGGAAAGGAGCCGAACGACAATGTTGATTATAGGATGTTAACCGGCCAATATTCGGGAAAGGGTTGTCCTCGGATATGGCTTGATTCTTCAGCGATCTGATTCCTTCTTCCTCAAATCAAGTCTCAAAAGCCTTTCTCTTTTGCTTTTTCTCTTTTCTTGCTTGCCCCGTTTGTTTCTCCTCCTGAGGTTCACTGGTGGAGGAGGAGGAATGTTCGCGAGGCGGAGGTGTTCTTTTTGTTATCGTTGGTTTTATCCCCACCCTCGGCTTAAGCAGCGGCAAAAGACCTGTGGTCAGTCGGACTGTCGCCGCAAGCAGAAGCAGAAGTCTAGTCGGCAATGGCGGAGCAAGCACCCGGATTACTTTCGCGGCTCCTATGAGCACCAAAAGGAAATCTACGGAACGCGTTCCGCCTACAAGCGCCGCTACCGTCAGCAACATCCCGACTACGTGCAGCGCAACGCGGCTTTCGTCCAAAAATGTCGCCAGCGGATGAGATCGACGTCTGTAAGTCCCACAAGTCCTGATCTGCATGTAACTCTCGAGTCGGAAAGAGCTTCCCTCCACATTGCCCATGTAAGTCACACAAGCCGCGATATCTTCGTAACTTTCGATCATTCATAAACTTGCGGGAAAGTATCGCGGCAGGTTCCCTGTAAGTCCCACAACATTCGATGGCTTTCCTAATCCTGTCCCCCTACTTTGAACCCCGCGGAGGAGTGAAAATGCCGAAGTCTCGACCCCACCCGCCCCGACCCGATCGCCGACGTTCGATTCGCGGTTCCTTCAGTCTGGATCGATCACCGATTCCTGCGCCAGGGATTCGATCGAGGCTTAACGCGTTTGGAAAAGTTGCTCTACTTCTTGCTGGTGGCGGTCAGCAATCAAGATGGAGTCAGCTTTTACTCCGACGCGCGTTTAGCGGAATTGCTGGACATTCGTTTTCCTCATGAACTGGACGGGGCCCGCAAGGAGCTGGTGGCGCGAGACCTGATTGCCTATGAAGGTGGTATTTACCAAGTGCTGGACCTGTCTGTTCCCTCTCTCCGGAAAGGCCCTGATGGTTCTTCCTCACTGCCCGACCACGCTTTGCGTTCGAGTTCCTCTCTCCCGTCCGTTCGCAGAACCGCGCGCGACGCGCCTTCGGATCTGGAGAGCATCGAGCAGTTGCTACAACGCTGGGGCTGGGGGCGTACATGAAGCTCTCCGTGATCTATCAGTCTGCCGCGGCCGCCAGCACCTCTCCATATCGAGTGTGTGAAAACAAGGGAGGAGAACTCGATTGGGCGAATGCCTTCCTCGATAGTCAGAGACTCCGGCAACTCTCCCCGCGGTCGCTTCGCATCTACGCCTATGACCTTCTCAATTTCGCGCGCTGGTTCGAACCGCAGCACCGAAAACTCGCCGAGATAAGCGAGTCCACCATCGTCGATTATGTTCGTCATCAACTCGAGCAGGATCCCAAACCCACACCGCAGACCGTGAATCATCGCCTCGGTACAGTGCGCTGCTGCTATCGCTTCCACACCGGACAAGAAATTCCTGCCGGCAAAGTGTATTTCCAGCGCCGCTATACCCGACGGTCCCCGCTCGGCTACGGCCGGCCCCGCCCCGCCGTCGCCCGGGGCCTTCGCCTCAAACAAGATCGGCGGGTCATCGTGCCACTCTCTTCTGAAGAAGTCGCGAAGTTCTGGCAAAGTTTCCGCACCTATCGCGATTTGGCTCTCGTGGGCTTGATGCTCCTCGATGGTCTGCGTTCCTGCGAGGTCTTGGCTCTTCAGTTGGAAGACTTGCAGCTTGCCGAGGGCCAGCTGTGTGCGCTTGGCAAAGGAAACAAGAAGCGCGTTGTGCCGCTGCCCCCGGAAATCCTCGAAGTGCTCGGACGTTACTTGCGCCTGGAAAGGCCGCTGAGCAACTCACCCGCATTGTTCGTCTCTTTGAAAGGCCGGCACCGCGCCCAGGCCATGACCTCTGCCGGTCTCCGCTCGCTGTTTCGCCATCATCGGGTGTTGAGCCAAGTGCGCCAGGCCAACCCTCATCGGTTTCGTCACACCTTTGGATCGGACATGGTGCGAGCAGGGATGTCGCTGCCCGCCCTGCAACACCTGATGGGCCATGCGCAAATCGGCACTACGATGCTGTACGTCCAACTCGCTCCGCAGGATGTCTGGCGCGAATACGCTCGCGCCATCGAGAAGCGAGCTCGCTTGGATTCTTCTCAAATCTCATGAACCCGTCCCGGCCCAGCCTTGAACAGATCTTCGAAACACATATCCAAACGCTCGGCCTCACTTTGCGGCCCAATACAGTGGCGGAATATCGATATATCGGGCGCCGCTTCTTCGCTTATCTCCATGCTGCCTTCCCACAAGTTCGCCGCCTCTCTCAACTGCGCCGCGATCCCCATCTTCTCAGTTGGTTCCGTGCGTTGAGCGAACAACATCCGCCCCTGTGCAACGCAACTCGCTTCACCTATCTCATCCGCCTCCGGAGGTTGCTGCATAATCTGACGACCGACAGCCTGTCTATTCAACCAGACTTCATCCGCCGCGAAGACTTTCCAGCGCAATCTCGCTATCTTCCCAGACCGCTTTCCCCTCAGGAGGATCAACTCTTGCAGCGGGAATTGCGTCGAACCGATGATCTGACGGCGAATGCGCTCCTGCTCATCCGCGCCACTGGAATCCGCATCGGCGAATGCCTCGACCTGTCTCTGGACTGCCTGCAGCAGCTAGGGCCAGACCGCTGGGCCTTGCACGTTCCCCTGGGCAAGCTGCATACCGAGCGTTTGGTTCCCGCCGATCCCGAACTCCGGCAAATCGTGGAACGGATGCTCACCTTGCGTGCTTCGGCTCCACCCTCCTACTTGGCGACGTCGCAATGCCTGCTGCTACCACGCGGTCGCCGCCACACTTTGGAGAAAGCTCTTCGCTCAGCGTTAGCCCAGACCGCGAAGCGTGCCGGTTGTTTCACTCATGTCACACCGCACCGGCTGAGGCATTCCTTTGCGACGGAGATGTTGCGGTTAGGGGTCAGCCTTCCGGCCCTGATGCAGCTGCTCGGCCACAAAGACGTCCGAATGACCTTGCGATATGTGCAGGTCACTCAGCAGGATCTGCAGCGCGAATTCCATCAGGCCCGCCAGAATGCGGTTCATCCGCATCGTCTGCCCACACTCGCGCTCCCCAAAGACATCCCCAGCGCCGATCTCCCCACTATCTGTCAGGCACTGGAGGCAACACGTCATCTTCTGGAAATGTACCGCCGTCAGTTAGGCAATGAGAAAAGCCGCCGCACATTGCGGCGTCTCGACAAACGCCTCCTCACTATCGCTTTACAACTGCGGAGGGTCCATACAGATGAAAAATGAGGAAAGATTGGCCGGTTAATAGGATGTGATTTTCACACGAGGTTTCAGCAAATCGCAATGATGGATACCACAACCGGCGAGCTTGTCGAGCGTCGTTTGGAGCATGGCACGGGTGAGGCCGAGAGGTTTTATGCTGCACTTGCGACTCCCGCCCGCGTCGGGATAGAAGCCACCATTGCCACGCAGTGGTTCGAAAAGATGCTCACTCGCTATGGGCATGAACTTTGGTTTGGCGATGCGGCGGAGATCCGCGCGGCCATGGTGCGCAAACAAAAGACGGACACTCGTGATGCTCGGCACATTCTCGACTTGCTGATCCAGGATCGTTTTCCGCGGATCTGGGTGCCCTCCGTTGCCGAACGTGATGTTCGGCAGTTAGTCCGGCATCGGCACAAGCTGGTACGTTTCCGGACCTCGGTGATGAACCAGTTGCACGCTCTGGCCATGGGGCAAGGTCTTTGCCTCAGGAAGAAGCTGTGGACCACGGTGGGCCGTCAGAAACTGGAAAGCTTGACCCTAGATCCCTGGGCCAGCCGTCGCCGGCGCGAACTGCTGGAGCTACTCGATCAGCTCGACCCTTCGATCGAGGAGTTGGACCGAGCTGTTATCACCCAAGCCGAAAGTTGTCCCGAGGCGTTCTGTTTGATGCAGCAGCCCGGGGTGGGGCCGGTGACCGCACTAGCGTTCGTGTTGACCATCGGACCGGTGAGCCGCTTTGCGAAGAGCAAAAAACTGGTGAGTTATCTGGGCCTTAATCCCAGTGAAGAGAGTAGCGGAGGACGGCAGCGGCTCGGTGCCATCAGTAAGCAAGGCAATACGATGCTGCGTTGCTTACTGGTCGAAGCCGCGCAGACGGCCGCGCGATTCGATCCGGAATTGCGGCGGACCTATCAGCGATTAAAGTTCCGTCGCGGCCATAGTGGGGTGGCCAAAGTGGCCATCGCACGAAAGTTGGCGGTGCGGCTGTACTGGAAGCTGCGAGAAGCAGCGCAGCCGAACACCGCCGCTCGCATGCAGGGTAGCCCGGCAAGTCCTGTGGCAGGCGAAAGCCTGTCGTCTTCTTGATTGAGCGCCCTGCCTCCCCTTTGTAGAAGAAAGGGGAGTTCGGAGACAGAATCATGGTCTGAAATTGAAAGATCGAATACATGGTTGGTGGAGTTAGTTAAATTCCCCGTGGGATTCTAAGGAGCGAGCCTTGGTCGAGAGCCGTAAAGGAATCCTCAGTAAGGCGAAGCTTGCGCTTCGTCCGATCACAATTTTGGCGAGCCGTCCGCGGCGTCAAGGGTCTTCGATGAACGCCCCGCTTCGCTGGGCGCCCTTGACTCCGCTCTCGGCTCGCAACGCTAGGGGTGTACGTGGAGCTGCTAAAAAAATTATGAAAAAGTATGAAAAAACTCTTGACAGCGCCGACGCCGTTATACATGGGACTTGGCACTCATTCTCTTCTTGTTGCTCTAATGCAACGACTGTGGGACTGCGAGGACGATAAACTCAGGCTGGTTGCTAACAAGTATGCGGCGGTCCCGAGACTCAGCTAAAACCTTCGTGCAAAGAAACCCTCCTTCCCCTGCAGTAGTGTTCGCGGTGTGCGAACGTGCTTCGGGCATAATAAAGTTTCGGGTCGAAGCTACTGCAGCAGGAAAATTGCCAATTGAGCAAGCTGCTAGTCTCTTGGCCGTACACTGCTTGGTGAGCGGCAAGACGATCAGCGACTACGAAGTCCTTGTGCTGTTGCGAGAAGACCTCCTGGGCTTGATAGCGCAGCGCACGCAGGAATTGCTTGATGTGGCCAGATCCATTCGATGCGACTTGAGGCTGAGTCCGCGTGAGCAGGAAGTGCTCGCCGGCGTCCGAACTCTTCTTTCGAATAAGGAGATCGGTGCGCGGATGAATACTAGTGAGCGCAATGTCAAGCACACGGTTACAGCACTGTTTAGAAAGTTCAAGGTTCGGAATCGGATCAGCTTGATGTATGAGGCGGCGTGCTTACGGATCCCGACGGGTATCGCTTCAGGTAATCCCGCGGACCTCCCCTGTAAGAATTAACAGTTCCCCGATGCAGTTGCGGCAGCTCTAATCACGTTTCTTTCTCATCCCGCGCCTAAAGGTGGCCGTTATGTGGACAATTGTTGGCGGTGTACTCGTTATCGCGCTGATCATCGCCGCCTTACCGAGGCTTGCTCTATCCTGTTGCCTTGTTGTTGTCAGCTTGCTAGAAAAAGTCTTGTCTAGTGAGTCGCCACTCGACACTTGAAACTTGGAATGTCGTAACCGCTCAGAATTAGGTTCGGGGCCCATTGGTGCTCTAAGGCAACGAACACGGGAACGCGTTGCGGTAAGCTTTTGCGCGGTGAAGACTACCAACCTGTTCACCCTAGCCCATGCCAAGATTAATGACTGAGGCAGAAATCGTCCGCCTCGCTCAAACAGATGATGCAGCGGCTTTTGAGCATTTGTATAAGGTCCACAGTCGGCGTGTCTACTCGCTTTGTCTCCGCATGACGAGAAATTCAAGCCTCGCCGAAGATCTGACCCAGGAAGCTTTTCTCCAGGTATTTCGCAAGATTCAGAGTTTTCGCGGGGAATCGGCATTTTCCTCCTGGTTGTATCGTCTTGTCTTCAATCTCGTCTTAATGAAGCAGCGTATCAAGCGCTTGAACGAAACACCGCTCGAGGAGACACGCGGAACCGAAGATGATGCTCCCCCGCTGAAAGAACTCGGAAGATCGGACCCGCAATTATCAGGTATTTTGGATCGGGTAATTTTGAAGAATGCGCTAAGGCAACTCCCGCGTGGGTACAAGAAGATTTTTCTGCTGCACGACTTGCTGGGTTACGAACATCACGAAATCGCTGAGGCGCTAGGCTGCGCCATTGGCACTTCCAAATCGCAGCTACACAAAGCGCGTATCCGCCTGCGCAGAATCCTAGAGAGCGGCAACTCGACAAATCCTCTATCGGCGGAGCGATTGGCGCAGAATGGGTAAGCGTCCAGACCCGTGGAGAAACGGCATTATAGGAAGATGGCTTTTTGCTGCTAGGCCAACTTCCGAGAACAGGAAGGACTTGGCTTTCGGCAAGTAGTCTCCACCTTACGAACGAGCATACGAGTCAGCGACAGCAGCCGGAGCCGCTCGGTGAATGACAAACATCGAGGATTCCTCATGGTTGCGTTTCAACTGATAAAACTTCTAGGTGACACTTCGATCCTTAGGCCGAAAATCATAGAAGTAAAACTCATGCTAGTGCCTGATCGAGAGGCTTTCGATGTTTAGCGCTATAGAATTGTCTAATCAGAGAGCCGGAAGAACGGCAGACTCTCTCGGTGTACGTGTGCTCTCCGGATGGGGGCAGCTGTTGTGCGGCTTCCTCCTAACAGTGGGCTTCCTATTCTGCTCTTCCGCTGTGGCGCAGCAAACTGCTCCCGCCGTTCCGTCTGTGCCTCAACCGGAACTCCCCAGGGACACGCTGGGCCGCACCACACCGCGCGGTACGGTTTTGGGTTTCTTGAACGCCGAACGGAAGGATAATGATGAAGTCGCCGCCCAGTATCTAAACACTCGCCTGCGCGGAAAACCTGCCTCAAACCTCGCGCACCAACTCTTCGTTGTGCTCGATCGGCGGCTGCCCGCCAAGCTTGATGAGCTCAGCGACAAACCCGAGGGTTCTCTCACGGATCTGCTCGAGCCGAACATGGATCGAGTGGGAAGCATCGCGAGTTCAAACGGCAACGTGGAAATTCTTCTCGAACGAGTGGACCTCGGGAAGGTCGGCTCTTGTTGGTTGTTCTCCGGCAAAACCTTGGAATCGATTCCCGAACTGTACAAAGAGGTAAACGGGGCATCCGCGGACAATACTCTGACTGAATTTCTGCTGAATACTCGGCTGGCGCGCATTTCCATTTTCGAGTGGCTTGCTATCCTACTGGGCCTTCCGTTCCTATATCTATTGGCACTCATGTTAAACCGTCTGCTGAGCCGGTTGGCCGGACAGCTGCGCCGCTATTCCCTGAAGAAAGCGGATCTGCCGGATCCTGAGGTTCTGCCCGCGCAGGTTCGTCTTTTGTTGATAGCTTTCACTATACTTTGGGCGATATCCAAAGTCGGTCTTCCTCTCTTCGCTAGACAGTTGTGGTCGACCCTCGCCACTATCCTCATCATTGTGTCCTGCGTCTGGCTGTTCATCCGCTTGAACAGTTGGGCGGAGGAACGCATTTGCCAGCGCTTGCTGCTCAGGAAGAGCACCGGAGCAGTGTCGATTGCGCGTCTTGTGCAGCGAGTGATCGACGTGCTGGCCGTGTTCGTCGGAGTGCTGGTCGGCCTCAAGCACTTCGGTTTGAGTCCCACGGGTGCACTGGCCGGACTCGGTGTAGGGGGCATTGCTGTTGCACTCGCCGCACAGAAGACCTTGGAGAACGTAGTCGGGGGCGTTTCTGTAATCTTCGATCAGACGGTTCGCGTCGGGGACAATTTGAAGGTAGGGGAGACGCGTGGCACCGTCGAGAATATCGGCTTGCGGTCGACCCGCATCCGGACCCTCGATCAAACAATAGTCAGTGTCCCTAATGGACAGATGGCGAACGCAAGCCTTGAAAACCTCTCGCTGCGAGACAAATTTTGGTTCCATCCAAATCTCCGTTTGAGCTACGACACAAGTCCAGTACAACTACATTCGGTCCTTAGAAGCCTCACCGAGATGCTGGAAAAGTATCCAGTCGTCGAAAAGAACTCGATTCGCGTCTCCTTTCTCTCGTTCGGTACGGCGGCTTTGGAATTAGAGGTCTTTGCTTACCTCTTTGCTCGAGATTGGAGCAACTTCCTTGATATTCAGGGTGAACTCCAGATACAGATCATGGAAATCGTGGAAGCGGCAGGAACTCGCATGGCTCACCCTGCTTCTCCTCAGGTGCAAGGCCCTACACCCGATGGAGCTAATACCGTGGGCGTGACCAGCAAACCGAACTGAACATCGCCCTGAACCTTCGTTTAAACTTTCTTCACCAATGCGCAATCGATTTCATCGCCACATCGCCGGTATTTCTAAGGACGTAGCGCGCTAACGTGTTTGTCCCCCCGTTTCATCGCGCTTCTCGCAAAACACCCATGGAAAATGTTGCGGAACTAAATTAGGGACCACTGGTTGCCGGGAATGGCGATACAGAATCGCGTAATTCCCCGGCCAGTATTTGCTCAGTTCCTCGATGATCTTTCTCACTTCCTTCAGGTCCTCGCAAGCGCCCACCAATACTTGCTGGCCGTCTGACAACGTGCGCACAATTGTGTACGGCAAGAAGCCACCTTCCGATAACAAGACATCAAGACTTGACACGGCTGACTCGGCTTCAGAAGAGCGGCACGCTGCTAGCCACCTCCAATGGAAGACCGTAATAGATATGCGTCTATCGGGCATCGAACCCATCAGGTGTTTAGTGTCCGCTGAAGTTTAATCCTGCAGAACAGAAGTCATTCCGACGACTGCCTAGGCGATAACTCCTACACTCGACCGTAGCTAGGGCAGGAGATAGTAGCCTGGCCGGGAGCGCACTTTCAGGTCTTGCTGCCCCACGACCTCCACCTTGATTTGATGAAAGCCGGGCGTGTCGCCTCTGCTGCGGCGGTAGCTGAGCATGTATTGCGCGTTTAACTCCCCGGCGATTTGATCGATCGCCATTTCAATGGAAGTGTCTGGACCTGTGGACTGATAAGGACCTGTCGACTGATAAAGGCCGCCAGTTGCGTCTACAGCCGCCTCAACGGGAGGCTTCCGGGCGGCGAACGACCAAACGGGCCGCACTAAACCACCGACATCTATGTTGCCGCTGCGAAGTTGGTCGACTGTGGGCGTATACGGCGGCCCGGGTATCGACGGCAAGCCGTAGGTTCCCGGTGGCGTCGCCTGCCGGGGAGATGCCTGCTGCTGAGGGGCCTCGACCTCGGCGGCCATCGTGGAGAGACCGACCGAGTAGATCGCAACGTCGGCGAGCTGTGCATACCGCACCACTTGGTCAAGGTTTTTTTCGCTCCCCGTGTCGAGGGCCTCGGCCATGGTGACAATCACGCGCCGACGTGATGGAGGGAGATTACGCAACATCTGCACGGCTGTTGACAGCGCGTCGTAAAGATAGGCCCCGGAACCGCTTGGCTCGAGATTAATCAAGGCTTTCTCAATGGCAGCGTCGTCGTGGGTGAAGTCAAGCAGCTTCATCACGTCATTGCTGTAGCCGATCACAGCTGCTTCGCCATGCTCACCGAGCACCGTCTGCGTAAACAAGCTTCCCGTGCGACGAAGGGCGGGTAACAAAGCCTCGATGCGCGAGCTATTCTCGACGACGATCACCAACGCAAGTGGCGCTCCGCCCATCTCGAAAGCTGCGAGCGTTTGCTGGACGCCGTTATCGAACACACGAAAATCCTTCTGACTGAGATCTGTTACCAGTTCGCCTTTGGCATCGCGTACGACTACAGGGGTGCTCACTAAGTTCACGTAGGACCGAATGGTGGATTGGTCTCGTGTCGTCGGACGTTTCTGGTCCAGTGTCGAGATCCCGTGTGTCTGACCCGGCATACTGGCATTGGGCCGCTGGCCTGGTTGCTGTTGCGCATGTGCCCCTAAAGCCAAAATCGAAGCTAAACTCCCAGCTGCAAACATTTTGTTTCGCATGGAACTGTCCTTCCCTCGCCAGCAAGCCGACAAACTCAAAACGGAAGCCGCGATCACGGATAAACCTTGCTGGTGCAAAGTTGTTCTCAACGATTGGCGACAAGACTGTGGCAGCGGCCCGCGCATGCAACTTGGAATTCCTACAGGGCCGGGGCGCAAGCAAATCGTCCGGGTGTATCGTTCCTGCCCGGCAATTCCAATAAGAGGACTCTCCAGAAACTTGTTTGGTAAGTCCTTTCACATCACCAAATCTGTCTGGCGAAGTTCCAGTGACGCGTCGAGGACGCAGCCCTAACCCACCGCCCGTCTGATAACCTTCCGCGCCGCCAGCCCGAACATCAGCCGCGTCATACCGGTCATCAAAAGATTCACTCCCACCAGTATACCGATGGCCCAGACCGAGCTCGATGGCCAGTGGAACCAGATCAGTGCACCCAAAAGAAGCGTTACGATTCCATTGAACAACACCCATCCGGATGCATCCTCATCCTTCAGTCTGAAATAAGAAATGATCTCAAGCACCCCCTCTGCCAAAATCACAGCCGCCAGCAGGAGCGTCAGAGCGCCTATGGCCAACAACGGGTGCGCGAGGATGTACAGTCCACCGATCACGTATGCAATACCGATCAGCAATTGAAAGATGACCTGCCTGGCTCCGGCCACCTTAAACGCCCCAACTAAATGGATAACCCCACCCAAGATCAAGAGCCAACCAACCAGCAGCGTGACTCCCAGCCCCGCTACGCCAGGTTCGATAATCGCAAACATTCCCAACACAATGAAAAATACAGCAGCGATGAGGTACCAACCCGTGATTCTCTTCGCCACTCTGAACGGACTTTGCAAACCATGACTCGGAATTGCTGATGCCATCTTGTCACCTCCACGTGTATCTTGTTCTCAAAAGTTTGATGCCTACCGTCTCGGGCCGAAACTGGTAGTTTCTGATAAGCGGATGAAACTGCTGTTAGTGACAACGATCTTCTCGTTAGGCCCAATCAAGAGACGGTGTTCTCGTCCAGTGGGATTTCCGGTCGGGCCAGATGTACGAGAACAAGACGCAAAGTGTTTTTTCTTGACTTCTACCTTTATAGAACTTCACGGGACTTGGCGCGGTTTAGCCGTGCCAACGCTTAGAACGTCGTAGGGAAGGATGAGCTTATCGGCTGGAGGCACGCTTGTGCTCTCGAGTGTAGGGTCGCTCCTGAGACATTGATGCGAGGCGAATCAAACCTGAGTAACTCACTTTTTGTGTCAGCCAGTTTCCCAGTCGGTTTGCCATCCTCTTCTGTGTGGACAGATCGACAGTTAGCGTTGTGCCGTCCGCCCGTAACCTATCCTTGTAGACTTGGTTTGGTTTAAAGGCCGGCGAATCGCGAGTAAGCCATATACTTCTCGTTCGACTTCACCTCTCCCCTTCGGAAACCACGTGCCACAGCTCTAGCCCAGGCTTGATTTGCAATAACGCCCTGGACCACGTCAAAGCCCCAGTGCATTACCCAAAGGGCCTTCCGCGTGGCCCAAGCTATGATGGGCTTGCTCAACGAAATCACAGGCCAGGATTATTTGGCAACGCATTTCTCGAGGGGAGCCGAATCCGCCGAGGTTTCAGTTTTGTGTGTTCGCTTTGCAAGGTAAAAGAGTTTACCCAGGTGCCCTTTGAGGGCGCGTAATCGAACCGAAAACGTGTCTAATTGTTCGTCAACGTGAATGGGTGCATAGCAAGTTTCACCGATGTGAAACAATCCACGGTTTTCGGGGGCGCCCTCGCTCATCAGGGGTTTCTCCCTTCTCTTTTCCGGATTTCTCTTAGCGCAGTGTAGTCGCACGGGGTCTATTCCTAACCTATTTGCTCTCGCCAAACCTGTGCCACTCTCCGTCGGACCTGTGAGAACTCGTCACTGCAGCTAACTCATTCGTTCGCGCAGATGCGAGAATGCTATTCGTTCGCGGAGTCGGAGTGTAGTCACTCTCGCCAAATTTGTGCCATTCTCCGTCCGCATCCGCAGGAGGACGCGAGTTCGAAGCTTGAGTTTGTGAGGGATCGCCGCGATAGCGTGAATACGGTGCACCCCAAACATAGTGGCCACGAGGAACCCACCAATATGGGTAGCCGTAGTATGAGTAGTATGGATACGGAGAGTAGGTGTAATAGGGATACCGGCCGTATGAATAATAAGGCCACCCAAAACTGAACCCAAACCCAAAGCCACCCCAATAAAAAGAACTGTGGAACCCGCCAACATAAGCGTAGTGGCCACCCGAAAAGCCAGTACTCCCCACATGACCCGTAACACCGTGGCTTCCACTGCGGCCTTGTGCGAGAGCATTCGCAGCCATCATCAGCGAAAGCCAGATCAAAGGTTGCAGAAGCATTCGTTTCTTCATGTCGCGCACCTTTTTTTCACACGGAGGCTGAAGGTGACAAGCGCAGTCAGACGCGTGTTCGTTTAATGGACATACTGGCTCCCTCGCGGGTCCTCAGCGAGCGTCCAGCAACAAGTCATTTAATCCCACTGTCAGAACCAACAGTTCAGTCCGATAACGGCGAGCTAACAAACTTGTATCGCCTTTCCAAGTGCAGTCGCGCTGCCACGTGCCGGTTTCCCGTTACTTAAGCCAGTTTGGAGAATCCGGGACACTATGTAGCAAAGGAATGAACGGAATCAAGTCACAAGGCCTCGCGGTTCTCCTTGTGGTCCGCTCAATTTTACCAAGCCCCTAAACGGTCAGGAGTTGGAACCGAGGGCTTATTCCGTTTCGCCCGTGGGCATTAACATTGCCGTGTTCTCCGATAGCTACCCCAGCGGGGACGTGGAGTTTGATCCTTCGCTTTCAATTGAGAACGTCAAGGCCAAGCTGAACGTTCTTACGCTCGGATACTTTCGAATCGCTCGATTTCTTAGGAAGGTCCGCCAGTGTCAGCGTTGTTGTTCCTTATATGGACGGTACACGGAAGGGAGGGTTCTTCGGCTATTTCCAGACGGTCCACCGCTCCGGCCTACGGGATTCCGCGATGCGCGTCGCCGTGAATCTTTATGGCGCCCCGGCGATGGATCTCACGAGGTTTTCCAAGTACACGCGAAAGAGGAACCTGGGTGCGAGCCTCACCGTGGTTGCGTCGCTCGGTCAGTATGACGGGAACACCCTAATTAATCTTGGCTCGAATCGCTGGGCATTCAAGCCAGAGATCGGGTTTTCCCAGGGTTTTAAGGAGAGATGGATACTGGAGTTGGACGCCGGAGCCTGGTTGTTCACCGCCAATGACAATTTTCTAGGAGCCACCCGAACCCAGACCCCCATCGCGTCAGTACAGCTGCACGCAGTTTATACCGTGCGTCCACACTTCTGGTTCAGCTTAGACGGAAACTTCTACAACGGCGCCCGTACCACAGTTGGGCTGATGCACAGGTTAGACTTGCAGCGCGGGTCACGCATCGGACTCACCATGGCTGTCCCGATCGCAAGACGCCAGGCCCTGAAGTTCGCCTATTCAAGATGGGCGTACGCCACCGTCGGCGCGAAATTCAATGTATTCGCCGCCGCCTATCAATTCACCTGGGGCAGAGGATTCTAGAGTCGGTTTGCCAAGCGGTTCGCGGATGTTAGTGAACGAGTCTGCCAACGTTGAGGCTGACCAGAGCGGCATCGACGCCACGAATCTTTCCGTCAGAGGGGAACTGTTGCCCCCCTCACGTAAGAAGGCCAACTGCTATGAAATGGGCTAGAGTTCGATTGACAATAACCAAGTTACAGGGCAATGCTAGCAGGCCCACATCTCATGCCTCGTGGCGCGCCAACGGCTCATGAAGTCTCCTGATAAGGCGATAGTGGCATTCTCAGGCAGGAGCCACGCAATAAAGACGGGCGCCCCTTTGTAGAATTGTGTCCACCCTACCTCGGAAAACTCGATAGGCTCGATAGGGAAGTTTAGCGAAGTCTTCAGTGGGAGTAGATCCCACATTATCGAAAAACGCACATTTTTCAGGGCTAGTAATCCTGCCAGTGGCGATGGCCCCATTACCGGGCCGACCCTTAGGTTGGCATTTGAGCGTGACGGTGAAACCATGGGCGCAGTTATCTCACAAGGGAAATTCCGAATGCTTCCAGCGGTGTTCCTTTTCTCGGTATGGCTACCACCAGTGCTGAACAATGCTGGGTCCTCTGATGGGCCCGCCCGACCATCACCAGAGGCTTCTCGGTCGCGCATACTGGTGCGCGGAAAATGGCGGAGGGAACTCTGGTTACTCGCGCTGGCGCTGCTGTGTTTGCGGCCTGCAGGAGCTTGGGCTCAAACGGGCGGCACCGCCGCTCCTTCGGGTCAGATGAAGATTGCCATTCTCAACGTACGCCAAGCCATCGTAGCCACGACTGAGGGCAAAGAGGCCTCAGCAAAGCTTCAATCTAAGTTCGCCGCCCAGCAAAACGACCTGCAGAATATGCAGAAGCGAATTCAGGAGTTGCAGAATCGCCTCTCGAATAATCAGGGCACGCCCGCTGACGAACCGGCTAGATTGCAGCGCCAAGGCGAGCTCTTGACCCGTCAGCTCCAGCGCAAGCAGGACGAGCTGAATGAGGAGGAGATTGCCGCGCAGAGCGATGTCGCCGAAAATATTGGGCGAAAAATGCTCAATGTCGTCGACCGTTACTCCCGTGAGCATGGCTATATGATCGTGATAGACATGTCCGCGCAGGGAACGCCGGTAGTCTATGGCTCCAGCGAGATCGACATTAGCAATGATATTGTGCGCCTCTACGACCAGGCGTACCCAGTGAAAGCGGCGGGTGCCAGCTCAACTTCAGGTTTTGCCGCCCCTGTAACGTCGGGCAAGGTTGCTCAGCCTTCCACGGCGCCAAAGAAGCCCGCCCAATAAAGCATTTCGCAAAAATCGTCAAAACAAGTGGGACAAACCCAATGGAGACACGTTCTTTTCAGGGGATGCTAGGCGAATCTCTTAGCTGGTATTCGTGGTCGCGAATCCGACTGTTCACGGTATTCGCGACAATAATCGATAAATTCTTAAAAGTGATTGCCACTGAGTCGATCCGCCGAAGAACTGAACCCTTAATCCGCCCGCTCCGACGGCGACTAAGTACGCCACCGTCTTCCGTGCCACGGCCAGCGTGGCCCGATTGGCATTGCCTTTCTGCTTCTCCCGGTCATAACACTCTGCTCCGCGTGCTCTCGCCGAAGCGAGGCGACAATTTGGGGTTCGGATCGATGCCCAGGCCAGACTTTAGAGCGGGCTCTGTGCTCCAAGGGGGATCGGCCTTCGTCCCGCGCAGGTCGAGCTGGATCTTAAACCGATCTCAGGCGCATTTTCATACTTTGCGGGTGTCGCGAAGCGACATGATTGACTTTAGAGAAAAGATTCATATCAGATGGTGTTGCATCGACCGGTTGAGCTGGCAGGTGTTATCGGAGAGTGGGTGTCGGCAGAAGCCAGGTTCAGAAGAGGATTTATAAGGCTCTGCGCCCCAGCGCCTGACTCAGCAATCTTCCTAAAGCACTGACCTCTTACTGTCAGTCTTGCCAGTTGGTCGTGGCGCTCCATGACTGGATCATCGCTTTGAGACTATCAAAATACGCTGAAAGATCGGTCGGCCCCTTTGCTTCGTCACATCGAGTTACTCGCGGTACTTTTGGCATGGCCGTTGTACGGCCAATCGCAGATACCCAATTATTCAGCGAGGCCTCAAATCACTTCGCCGCTCTATGTGAGCGGAAGAGTTGTCTTGGATGGTCAGGCCGTGCCAGAACCGGTTCCAGTGCAACTCAGTTGCGGTCTGACGACTTTGCAGGTGATTGATACCGATGCGAAAGGATATTTCCACTTTCTCCTAGGAATGGGCGTTCAGAGCAATATGGACCTAGGCGCCGCCAGCACTGGTGTCCCCATGACGAACGGAGTGGGCAACCTCAATAGCGGCAGCGGCGACCTGTATGGTTGTGAGGTGGAAGTCTCCGTGCCCGGGTACGACCTGTTGAGAACCAGTATCAATGGTCATGCCGGCATCGGAGAAATGGATGTCGGGACTCTGCAGCTCAGGCGCCTCGCTGACGTGCAAGGGTTCTCAATCAGTGTGACGTCTCTACTGGTGCCGAGCGCCGCTCGCAAGGAGTTCGATAAGGCTGACAATGATGTCCGTAACAATCATCTGCCATCGGCGATTCAACATCTGGAAAACGCTATAGCGCAATACGAGAAGTACGCGGCCGCGTGGAGCAAACTAGGAACGATCTATCGGGCCATCCACGAAACGGAAAAGGCTAACCAGGCGTATGCGAAGGCGATCGCAAACGACCCCCAATACATACCGCCGTATGTAGGTCTTGCCACTTTGGAACTGCAGTCCGAGGGATACGAGAGCGCCATTGAGTACGCGGGAAAGGCCTTGGCGCTGAACCCTCGCATCGCAATCGCCAGCTTCATCCAAGCGGAAGGAGATTTCCACTTGAACCGGCTGAATGCGGCCGAAAAGAGTGCGCGGGACGCTGAAAATGAACCGCACCACAGCATTCCTGAACTGCACGTATTGCTTGCCAAAATCTTCCTGCAGAAGCAGGACCTCTCGAATGCTGCGGCACAAATGCGGGCCTACCTTAAGGAGTCGCCTGGAGGACCATTCGCTCAAGCGGTGAAGAAAGATCTGGCTCAGATTGAGAACAACGCCGGCGGCAAGCCGGGCACGCCACCAGATCAACGAGAGACCGCTCCCTAGTGATGGCACCCGCTAATCCAGGTCATACCAAAGCTGGCAGGTGTTCGGCAACTGGGAATCGGTCTCAAAGCGGCGGTGGTTCCTCGGATATTAGAACCAGACATCCATTTGCTGTCTCAGCCCGTGGGCTTGCACAGAAGATTGAGTTTGTGATCTCCTGCCAGCCTCGAAACATATCAGAGTGGGCCGGAATTTGAGCTCCGTTGCCCAGTCCTGTTCCAGCGAAGCTTGGCAGGCTGCGTGCTGAAGAAAGTCTCCTGATTCTCCACCGTCTATGCGGCGGTGCAGTTTTCGTTCTCTATTACCAGAAAATCTTTTTGGCGGCGATCGACGGCGACCAGGTACGCCACCATCTTCCGTGCCACGGCCAGCGTGGCCCGATTGGCATTCTCTTTTTGCCTCTCGCGATCATAGACCATGGCTAAGGCCGGGCTGTGTCGTGGCGCCATCTTGGCCGCCTCGATCAGAATGGTCTGCACATGCCGGTTGCGTTGCTTGGACAGCGGTGTGCGCTGGATGTCTCTCCCCCGAACTCCTCTCTGCTCCGCACAGCCCGCAGTAGCTGATGGCTTTTTTGATCGACGAGAAGCGCCGTACGTCACCCACCTCTAGCGCCCAGGTCAGCGCCAGGATCGGACCAACGGCGGGAATCGTCATGAGCCGCTCGATCCGTTCCCGCAGCCTGGGGTCACGCTCGAGCGAGCGCACCAAAGCGCTCTCGGTCTTCCCCAAACGAAACACCGTTTCCTGGCACATCCGTAGCAAAGACCGCAGTCCCTCGTCGATATCCTGGTTGGTGGCCAACAGCTCCCGGAAGTAGCCGACCTTGGGCAGCTTCTGTTTGTTCTAGCTCACCCCGGCTTCCATCAGCAAGACGGCGACCTTATTCTTCATCTGCACCGCCTGCCGGACCAGCAAATTCCGATAACGCAGCGTGCGCCGCAGTTCGCGAATCTCCGTGGAGGCCATGTAGCACTCCGGCAGAAAATCACAGCGCAGACAGTCGGCAATCTTGTGGGCGTCGATACGATCGTTCTTCTTTTTCGCCGCCGCAATGGCCCGCAGCATCAGCGGATGCTACTTTCAAGGCTGCTGCATGTGGCTTCAGATGATCGTAGATCCAGCCAGTAAAAACGGTTGCCTCCATGGCCGCTGTCCAGGGCTGCGGAAGGATCTTCCTCCATCGGTCCAGATCGATTCGCGTGGCGGGAATGGTGCCTTCTAAGTGGATACGGCCGCAACTGTCTTTCACGCACATATTGACTTGGTAGCTACCATATTGAATGCTTTCATCGTCAGGTCCAGCAATGTTCACAAATCTGTCTTGAGCTTGTGCTAGAGCAACGAAAGCGGACAATCCTCGCAGTTAAATGTACTCCCTTATTGCATTGCGACACGACTCCTCCGGAACGCGGAAAGGTGAGAAATTCGGTAAGTGAAGAACATTTTGGCATTCGCGGCCGGTTTGGTCTTCGTGACTACGGCCTCAGCACAAACGGCTCAAATAAAAGTCAGGATACTTTACGACACGACGGACGCGGCTTCATCAGCTGTGGCTCCGCTAGTGATCCAGAAGATCGCAGCCAAACCCACATTGTTTACGGTGGTGAATAGCAACGAGAGGAATCTATCAATCATCGTTGACTGTTACATAGAATCGGCCAACAACTCCTATTCATGTTATTACGCCGCAAACAAATGGCTGGGCTCTAGTCAGGCTTTCCTTGGTGGTCTCGGTGTTGTCACGAAATCGGCAGACGATGCAGCTACTGCTTTGATTGCCAGCATACTGGTAGCCTTGGAACGCTGGAACAGTATTGATCGTCGCATGCTAATCAGCGCACTCGAAAACTGCCTCGCCTTAACAAAATCCAGTTGCACCGTGCCTAAATCCCTGATTCCTGAGTTGAAAGTCAAATCGATCAATCTAGCCCAGTACGATCGCACTGGGGGG
>Ga0207106_1059_pt1 | contig 22538 bp, 17 predicted proteins | sample Alteio_BWMinHeat_78_FD_153535 | JGI IMG/M metagenome (GOLD analysis project Ga0207106, IMG submission 153535) | Enriched cells from forest soil in Barre Woods Harvard Forest LTER site, Petersham, Massachusetts, United States -... | ecosystem: Environmental > Terrestrial > Soil > Temperate forest >...
TTTAAAAGATACTGGATCGGAACTCCGCGCGAGATCGTCGAGTACAAGGACCAATTGCAGGCAGTGCTACCCGAAAGCACTACTATGAAAACACCGTTAGGTGAATTGACCGCAGAAACTTCTGTCATTGTTATTTCACCAGACAAAGGAAAAAACTGGTGGTTTATTGATACCAATGTGTACAAAGCAGACAAACTAAAAAACATTTTGCCAGATATCAGTCCTAAACTTATTATTCCTCCTCAAAAGAAACCGAAGCTGGTATCTACAGATAGTACCGACAAAAATTAATTTTCTTTTACCGGTTGATTCTGTTCCAGCAGGGCCATTTTGCTTCACAAAATTTCTGTTCCAGCGGGGTCTTTTTGCCTCACAAAATTTCAAATCTTATTAAGCTAAGCAAAAGACCCCGCTGAGGGCAAGATTTTATGATGATCATCTCTTCACCGGCTGATGCATCATCAATTTATTGATATACGCCTGTACAATCCCCGGTGAGACAGATTCAACCAAATGTGCCTGCTGTTTTCCTTCGTTGTTCCATGTATCACTGCCCTCAGCAGTCACCTCCATATGTCCATACTCCATATGATAGAATGGCTCAACTCCTTTTATGGCAACTAATACAGCTGTTTCATCCCAGCTCATTCTTCCGGCACTGTCTTCCGCTGCCTTAGGGATGCAAATACTAAAAACATTTTTTACCGGGCTGTTTTGAATAGCATTGTTATGAATTAAAGGCAAACCGGTTTTTATTTTTTGTCCGATCTCGAAACCACTTAATAATATACTCGTTGGCCAGTTTGAAAAAACATTTTGTGAAGCAGCAGCATCCCGGTCAACATTAAATTCTTTTCCGGAAGGAAATCTTCCTGCCATGCATACCAATTGTTTTACTTTTTGTTTTATCAATTCTTTTCCACTAAGTATTGAATAATTATCAGCTTTGGATTGCAGCAGGTTAGAAACATTTGTAAGAAAGCCGGTCGTAACAATCGTTACACTATGATCAGTTTGTTTGGATAGTATTTTTCTATACAATTCCACTGCATCCGTTGCTTCAGCATTACTTTTGATTTTATGCGGATAGTTTGCAATTAAAGTATCAGTCCAGTGCTGCCAATCCCTTAATGTCAAAGCATTTCCCTTAGGAACGCCAATCGGGATGCCGGGCCTGTTGAAATAAGTATTGAATACATTCATTACACAGGCAACACATTCATATTTTGTACTGGCAATGGTGGCAAGGATCTTCGCTTTCCCGCTATCCGCAAAGGCATGCAATAAAGTGATGGCTCCTGCATCATCGTAATCCGGGCCCATGTCACTGTCGAAAATAACAGGAACAGGTTCATTATTTTTTTGTGCCTGCGATGAAATAAAACAAGTTAAGAGAAGACAATGAAAAATACTCTTTTTAAGCATATTAGTTGTTGGAATATTCTTGTTAAGAAAATCAATCTACTTCAACTGGTAACTGCACCTCTTTTACAAACTCTTCAAGATTGTTCAAAGATTTAGTAAATATAGATTCATATTTCTTTTTCATTGTCAGGTTAAACGCTAATTGCAAAACCGGGTTCTTTTTCAAATAAAAATCGAAAGTAAATCTTGTCCTGTCTTCCCCGACCTTTTCAAATATAAAATAAGTAGCACCACGCTTTTTTTCGTCTGTCTCCACCATTACAATTTTTTCCGGAGAAAATGAAAAATGACTTGTGTAGATAAAAGCCTGGCCATTTTCAAGCACACAACGGTGTTTGGTGCCTACCCGCGGTAGATAATGACTTACCTCATCGATGGCTTTTACTCCTTCCACCCAGCGATTGCGAAACTCCAAATGACCTGCAGCATAAAATAAAGTATTGATATCAATTTCATATTCTTTAGAAACAGAGATTATTTTTTTCTTTTCGTTCAATTCAAGATGTAAAGGAGGTTCCGGAGTAATTTCATTTTTTAAAGGCGTTAATTGCGTATATTGAAAAGGTATCTCGCCTGTTTCTGTTTTTTTGGCACTGTGATCCCAGGTCATCCAGTTTTTAAATTCTTCCGGCGATCTGTTTTGCAGCAGGTTGTTCGTAACGAGCCAATATTCATGCTGCTCAATTTCATTTTTTAAAAGCTGGTGAGCAACAATCACATCTTTGCCAATGAGTTTATTGAAATTTTTTACGTTATACCCGGTAAACTCGCCATAATGTGTAATCACTTTTAAACTAAGGTCAATGGCTGCCCTGCAAGCCTTGCATTGACATAAGCGCTTGTACTCATATGCAGAAATATTGCGATGAAATTCACAAAACATTTTTTCTACCTGGTTATAGATCGTTTTGAGATCAGGAGCATCACCATATTTATAAAAAAGAATAGCATCGCCTTCAATTTCGGAGATCTCAAGACCAATCGTATTCGCATTGATCAATATTTCCAGCAGTTCCTGTATAATATGCCGGCTATGATCAATTTCCATTTCAGTCACAAACCGGGTAAAACCGCTGATGTCGGGAATAAAAAGCAATCCCCTGGTTTCCATTTTTATTTTAAAGTTACTATAGATATTTAGAGAAATTAATCCTATTTCTTGCAGCATCAATCAACAATAGGTTGCATTTCTATGGACATTAAAATGATTGTTACCAGAAGAAATAATAATGAGTAATTCCTCTTCCATGTAAGAAGATGAACGATCCTTGTTCAATAGCGATAAGAACGTACAAGTGTGCGATCCCGACAAGTCGGAACAGGCTGCAACAAAAGCCGAATAAAGTTGCTAAAGCTGGGTACATAATAATAATTGTAGTCTTTGAGATTTCCTCGCTACGCCCGGAATGACAAGAAAAAAAAGGAGGAACGACAAAAAAATCAATCCACCTTCGCTAAAGTTTCGGTGGACAAAAAAAACCTCCCGACGAATCGGGAGGAACAACTAAAAAACACAGGTCTGACAGTTTAAAAAAAAGCTATGAGCTTTGAGCTCATTGCTCGCAGCCGTTTAATCAGGCTTTTTGCCATCGAGAAAAGTATTGATCGTACTTATTTGCGTTTGATTATTATCGTCCTTCTTTACTTCATAGTTGCTATAGAAGTTTTCAATCGCTGAAAAGGAGTTTCCATACAATTCCATATTGCGGCGGATATAGGCCGGCACGTTTTCAAACTCATTATTCGGGTCAGCACCGTTAACATTGAACGACAAATTTCGCAACTTATGTAACCGTTCAGCTGCCCTACGTTTTTGCTCTTCTGCTTCGTCCACCACTGGCGGCTCCTCAGCATCGGTAGTCAAAGGTGGTTGAGCCTGATGGGCCAACGGCGCATCCGCCGCAGGAATATTATCCCTTACAACCAATTGCATGTCGAGAGGCTGAACCTCTTCCTGGTTTGCATTGTGTGCAGGAATAGGTTCTTCGGCAGAAGACATTGAGGTAAATACCTCTGCTTTTGATTCTGCGTAAATATTGGATGGTCTGGCCAGGTATCCTCCCGATGCTGCAGGCACCGGGTTGGTACTCTCTTTGAAAATTATTTCTTGCTCAGAAGTTTGTTCCTTTTTGTGAGAGTGAGTAGCAGATTTCTTTCCCGAAATTATAATCTCTTTTTTCTCTGCAATTGACATTTTCTCAACAGTAATTTCCTCATTCTTTTCTTTCGTAGTTTTCTCATTCTTTTTATTCGTGGTTTCACTATCAACAGGTGTTTGCTCACTGAGTCCTGCGGACATGTTTAACTCCCAATGAATGACTGAAGTTTCATCTGGCAAAACTTCTTTTTCTGCTTCTCTTACCAGGTCCTCTTCTTCAAACATCATGAATGCAGAACAAGATTCTTCCAATTCAGAAGTTGATTCAATTAATTTCGGAGCCATCTCCTCGCGCAACGGTTCCTTCGTTGGTTGCGATTCAATAATTTTTTTCTCTTCCTTTTTTTCCTTTCTTATTTCCTCAGCATGTCCCAGCGCCATGACGATCTTTTCTTCGGGCAATTCGGGCTTCTTTACTACCGGTAATTTGAAAGGATCTTTATGTTGAAAGCCGGTAGCAATAAGCGTGATCCCGATTTTTTCGCCAAGAGAATTGTCATATCCAAGGCCAAGAATAACATCCGTATCCTCACCGGCCTGGGTCAGTAAATAATTTTGTATCACTTCCACTTCATCCATGGTAAACTCGTTTTCCCCTTCAGCAGAATTAATATTTATAAGTATCCATTTTGCTCCGCGTATATCATTGTCATTGAGTAATGGTGAATTAAGTGCTTCCTCAATTGCTTTTTGTGCACGATTCTCTCCATCGGCTGCTGCGTTGCCTAAAATAGCAACACCGCCATTTTTCATTACGGTGCATACATCTGCGAAGTCAACATTGATCTGGCCTGTACTGTTAATAACATCCGTGATACATTTTGCCGCGGTAGCCAATACATTATCAGCCATGGCAAATGCTTCACGCATTTTTAAATTGCCGAACTGGTGGCGCAGCTTATCATTACTAATTACAAGTAATGTATCAACATATTGTTTCAACATCTTGATTCCTTCTTCTGCCTGTTGCTGACGTTTCTTTCCTTCATAGGCAAATGGTGTAGTAACAATGCCAACAGTCAGCACGCCAAGATCCTTACAAATTTTTGCGATGATCGGTGCACCGCCGGTTCCCGTACCGCCGCCCATGCCCGCAGTAATGAATGTCATTTTTGTATTGACTTCGAGTATGCGGCGAATTTCTTCTAGCGATTCTTCGGTGGCCTGTCTTCCGATCTCGGGATTTGCACCGGCACCCAGACCTTGCGTAAGATGAGGACCGAGTTGTACTTTATTGGGTACACTGCTTAAAGCAATGGCCTGTGCGTCGGTATTGCAGATAATAAAATTTACGCCGTCAATCGACTGACTGTACATGTGATTAACCGCGTTGCTTCCGCCGCCACCAACACCAATTACTTTTATGATTGACGATTTTTCTTTAGGAAGATCAAAATGTATCATGAGGAATTAATTTGGACCTCACCCCTGCCCTCTCCAAAGGAGAGGGAGCCGCAAAGTCTTAGGTTAGTAATTTTTTGTTTTTAAATTGATATCAAAAGAACTTTTGGGAAAAAGAAATTCTGTAAGTCCTCCCCTTCGGGGAGGATTTAGGTGGGCTTTAAAAAGCTTTATCTTCTTCTTTGAAAAGATCAATAATTCCATCTTTGAACTTGCCCCAAAAACCGGTGAGATTTTTTCTCTTCCTTATGTTTTCTGTACTTACTATTTCTTCAACTAATTCTTCCTCGTTCATGGCTTTCTTTAGCCCATCAGGCACATCTACTTTCTTATATTCTTTTTCAAACTCCTTGCGGTTATGTTCATAATCATCATAACCTTTCAGTATTAAACCGATGCAGGTAGAATAGGTCGGTTTAGCCAGTTCTTCGATGTGGCCGGAAGCAAGATGTTCATTTGGAAATCCTATTCTTGCATTTAACCCTGTTACATATTCTGTTAACTGGATCAAATGTTTGAGCTGCGCACCGCCGCCCGTTAAAATAATTCCACCATTCAGCATTTTATTATCCAAACCTACCTGCTTCAAATGATAAGTAACAAAATCAAGTATCTCATTCATTCTTGCCTGGATGATATTGGCCAGATTTTTTACGCTGATCTCTTTGGCAGGCATGCCACGCAAACCAGGAATAGTGATATATGCATTTGCCTTTGCTTCGTTTGACAATGCACTTCCAAACTGAACCTTCATTTGTTCAGCCTGTGTTTTCAAAACGCCAAGACCCGTTTTAATATCATTTGTAATATTTTCCCCGGCAAAGGGAATAACGGCTGTATGTTTTAAAATACCCTCATAGAAAACAGCGAGATCAGTTGTACCACCACCAATATCTACAATAGCAACACCGGCTTCAAGATCTTCCTGTCCCATAACAGCAGAGGAAGATGCGAGCGGTTGCAACACCAGATCCTTTGTGTGCAATCCTGATTTTTCTACACTGCGATTAATATTACGAATGGCATTTTTATCACCGGTGATGATATGAAAGTTCGCTCCCAGCTTCACACCACCATAACCGATGGGGCGGGTAATGTTTTGAAAATTATCAACGGTGAACTCCTGTGGTATCACATCAATGATCTGGTCACCGGCAGGAATATAAGTTTTATATTGATCAGCGACGAGTTGATCAATTTCAGCTTGTGTTATTTCATCTTCAGTATTCTGGCGTACAATGTCACCGCGGGTTTGTAAACTTTTGATGTGGTGACCTGCAATGCCCACGTACACTTCATTCACATCCAGGTTTGGATTGGAAGCGTAACAGTTTTCAAGTGCCGTTTTAATGGCTTTGATCGTTTCATCGATGTTCAGCACCTGTCCATGCTTTACACCGTTGCTGTTGGCACGGCCAAATCCAAGTATCTGCAGTTTACCGAATTCATTTTTTCTACCGGCAATGACCGCAATCTTGGTGGTTCCAATGTCAAGACCGACAATAATGGGTTGTTCGTTGTTCATAATATGCTGTTTTTAGTTGTTATCGCAGATTAAAAAGATTTAAAAGGATTTCACTGATATTTTTTTTCTTTTTAATTTTTTTGGTACGAGCTTCTGTTTTTCATAGCATCGCCTGTTGTGTCACTCACTTGTACGTTCAGTAATTCTCTTCAGCAAGACCTCACCCTCCTTCTCCCTCTCCAAATGGAGAGGGAGCGATACGATAGAATAAAACCAGGCTATAACTCTTCCACATCATCTACACTTTTTTATTCAACACAACTGTCACTTATCAACTATCATCTATCATTTGTTCATCTCCTGCATTACAGCCTTTGGCTTTCGTTGTTCTGCTTTCTTTTCAATAAGTTTTGGTTTCGCAGTTGTTGTTTTCACGGGAATTGAATTGTTTTGCTCCCTGATATCTATTTTCGTCCTGATCTCCTTCCCGGGAGATGTATTTTGTTCTTCGGCAATTTCTTTTTGTTGAACTACCGGCAGCGCCACAACAGTATCCTGTTGCATTTTCTTAGCTTCCTGTAAAAGTTTTTGTACATTCTTTCTCAATTGCACTGAATCTATCTTGCTTATTTTTTCTTTTGTTCCTATCACCTGGCCGGTATATTCCACATCTAAAATTTTATATTTATCAAAACTTGTTTTACTCATCACCTGTTGGTAAAAAACAAATAACCGGTGAAATTTTTTATCAATATCATCTCCATTGCCAAGTTTAACAATATGATTTCCTATTGTCGGCACCATTTCAAAATTTCTGTCTTGTGTAATATCAATTTGCTCTGTCTGGGCCATCCAGAATGGATCATTCAAAATGAACGAGGCCGTTTTCCTGATATCATTAAGAAGCATGCTGTCCTTTGTGCTCAAAAATCGTTTATCAGGAAAACCGGTGAATACGGGTACCCTGGCACTCATAATATCTGATAAAGGCATTTTTTTAGCATTGGCATCGATATAAAAAGATTTTCCGGCGGTGGTAAATATTCTCGCAACCGGTTCCTTTTCGCGGACCGAAACATGCAACACATCCTTGTTATCGAAATAAAGATTTGCATCCTGCACCCAGGCATTCTCTTTTAACTGCTGTTCCAGTTTTCTCAAATTAAAACCGGTAATCTTTTCATCTTTTATTTTACCGCCGGTCGACGCATCCAACATCTTTTCTATATCATTTTCATTGATGAAAAGATTTTTTTGCACTCCCTTTATTGAGATCACATAATCCTTACACAATTCATGATTTCTTTTCCCGATGGCGGCAACAAGTAAAACGACCAAACCGCTGCATGCAGCCAGTGTCATCGATATAAAAATGATTTTCTTTATGATTTGTTTTGTCGTCACTTTATATTTATTTTTTTCCCGGCGCTGAAGTCCGGGTTATTCATTAATCAGTTTTCCACATCATCCCTGCCGACGGAAGGTTTTCAAATCTTATCAATCACAGTTTTTACCGGTTCAACCATCATGTCAATGTCTCCTGCTCCTGCTGTTATCAAAACCTCACCAAATTCTGTATTCATGTTTTTCAAATAATCATTTTTTATCCATTTCAACAATTGATCTTTAGTCAAAACCATTTTATTCTCATTTCTCATTTTCGCCATGATCATCTCACTGCTCACCCCCTCTATCGGCAGTTCTCTTGCAGGATAAATGGGTAATAAAATAATCTGATCCGCCAGGTCAAGCGCCTCAGCAAATCCATTGGCCAGGTGTCTTGTTCTTGTGTACAAATGAGGCTGAAAAATGATTGTACATTTCTTTTGCCTGAACAAGGTTTTTGCACCGTGGATCAAGGCCCTCAGTTCTTCAGGATGATGAGCATAATCATCAATAAAAACAACCTCACCCCTGCCCCTCTCCACTTGTAGAGAGGGAGGAATTATGTATTCAAATCTTCTTTTCACCCCCTTAAAACTTTCAACCGCCGCTTTCAAATCCTTTCCTCTTTTTAATCCAAACTTGCCTAACAGCAATCCACCCGGTTTTATTTTATTGCTGAAATCAATGAAAGCCTGTTCCATTGCTTCCGCCGTTCCATAAATATCCAGGTGATCCGGATCCATGGCGCTGATCACAGCCACATCAGGATTTAATTTCAAAAAACTTCTGTCGTACTCATCAGCTTCTACTACACAAACATTTTTCTCGCTGCTCCAAAAATTAGTTCCATAGTTCACCGAAATGCCACCGAGAAATGCGTTACAACCATAACCGCTGTCTCTCAGCAAATGTGCGATCATTGTTGTAATGGTCGTTTTTCCATGTGTACCTGCTATACAGATATTAAAAGAACTTTCCGTTATCATTTGTAATACATCGCTTCTCTTCACTACTTTATATCCATTCTTCTGATAAAAAACCAATTCTCTGTGATCAGCTGGTACTGCCGGCGTATAAACTACCAGGTCAGCATCTTTCGGAATATTTTCTATGCTCTCGTCAAAATGAGCTTTCATTCCTTCTGCTTCTAATTCCTTTATTAATGCTGTCTCGCTTCTGTCATACCCACTTACCTTAATTCCCCGTGAATGAAAGAACCTTGCTATGGCACTCATCCCAATTCCACCGATCCCGATAAAATAAACCGACTTAATCTTTTTGATCTCATCATTCATTTTTTTCAAATTCATTTTCAATCGTCCCCCAAGGGGGAATTCATAAGGACAGTATTGTTGGACCCTCTTGCCCCCATCCCCTAAAGGGGAGTAAGGGAAATCTCTCTTTTACGTGTACCTATATAAGCTCTAAAACCGTTTGTGCAATTCTTTTATCAGCATCCGTAATTGCTAACATTCCAATATTTTTTTTTAATTCATTTTGTTTATTCTCATCTTTTGCTAATTGAATGATCATAGGCACCACTTTATCCAATGCCTCATCATCGTTTATCATCAGCGCGGCATTTTTATTTACCAGCTTGCGGGCATTCACAGTTTGATGATCCTCTGCCGCATAAGGGTACGGAACAAACAATACCGGCTTTTTTACCACACATAATTCAGCAATGGCCATCGCGCCGGCTCTTGAGATCACCATGTCTGCAGCTGCGTAAGCACAATCCATTTGCGTAATGAACTCATTCACCCAAACCGAAGATTTTCCTGTTACTCTTTCCCGCGCCCGTGCTATAAATGGTTTTCCCGTTTGCCAGATAAGTTGTAAACCTGCGTCCAGCAATTCATCCAGGTGTTTACTTATCGCTTCATTTATAGATTTAGCACCCAAACTTCCTCCTACCACAAAAACTGTTTTTTTATTTTCATCCAACGAAAAAAACTTATTGCCTCCACTTCTTGTTACAACTGATTGCGAAATATTTGACCGTACAGGGTTTCCTGTAATCACAATTTTTTCTTTCGGAAAAAATTTTTCCATCCCATCCGTAGCCACAAAAATCTTAGTGGCCTTCCTTCCAAGGAGAATATTTGATTTGCCTGCAAACGAATTCGACTCATGAATGAATGTGGGAATTCGTTTTGCCTGTCCAAATCGCAATACCGGAAAACTCGAATAACCTCCAACCCCGATGATCGCATCGGGGCGGAAGTTTTTCACAATCGTACGAACCTGGAGAAAACTCTTTACCAGTTTAAATGGCAATGAAATATTTTTTATCAAAGAACTCCGGTTGAAACCAGCGATATCCAATCCTTTAACCTGGTAGCCTGCCTGCGGTACTTTTTCCATTTCCATTTTTCCTTTTGCACCCACAAACAAAATCTCAATGGCTGTATCAATCTTCTTCAGTGCATTGGCAATTGCTATTGCCGGAAAAATATGTCCACCCGTACCTCCTCCTGCTATTATAATTCGCTTACTCACTTTGAATAATGTTCAATTTTCAATGGTCAATGTTCAATGCACATCACTGTAAGTTGAGAATTGATCATTGAGCATTGAGTATTTCTCCTTTCTTTCCTTCCAACTGTTCAACATTTCTTGCCACACTAAGAATAATTCCGATCGACAAACATGTAAATAAAAAACTGCTCCCACCCATACTGACTAAAGGCAGCGTAACACCCGTTACCGGAAAAAGATTTACACTTACAGCCATGTTTGCTATTGCCTGTATCACTAACGTAAAGCTGAGTCCCAGCGCCAGGAACGCCCCAAATGCATAAGGACACCGCCTGAAAATTTTTATACTTCTGAAAAGAAATACCAGGTAAATGAAAACAATGAATGCTCCGCCGATCAGTCCATATTCCTCAATGATAATTGGATAAATAAAATCATTATATGCCTGCGGAAGGAAATTCCGTTGTGTACTATTACCGGGGCCAACACCCACAAACCCTCCTTTTGCGATAGCAATCTTTGCCTGGTTTACCTGGTATGCATCTTCATCATCAGCCTCTTTGCCGCCATATATAAAATGTTCTACTCTGCCGATCCATGTGTCTATTCTTGCTGTAAGCTTTGATGAATTTTCCTTTTTTGTTGTTACTGATTCATCCCCTGATTTATGATTGATGACGGCGGCGATGATCAAAAACAATACGGGTATCAACACAACACCTATCGTAAGCAATAAATGTTTTGTTCTTGCCCTTCCTATAAATAATAGCAGCATACAGCTTGCTCCAAGCAATAATGCAGTAGATAAATTCGCAGGTGCAATAAGAATACAAATAATTCCAATGGGGATGATCAATGGCAAATACCCTTTTTTGAAATCTTTGATCACATCCTGTTTCTTACTGATCAACCTTGCGAGGTACATGAACAAAGCGAGTTTTGCTAATTCAGAAGTTTGCATGTTCATGCCAATGATCGGGAGACGAATCCAGCGGCTGCCTTCATTCATACTCAAGCCAAAAAACAAAGTATAGATCAGCAGAGGGATACACAGGAGGAATAATAATTGTGCAATCTTGGAATAAATAGTATAATTGACCCGGTGAGCAAAATAGATAACGCCAATACCAAGTATAATGAACGCAACCTGTTTGAAAAGATATATCTCTGTATTGCCTTTATAATTTTTATAGGCCAGTGAACCAGTTGCACTGTATACGACCAGCATGGAAATTAAAGCCAGCAGTACTACCAATGCCCAGATCACTTTATCACCTTTTGTCCGGCGTGTTACATGATGATGCCATCCCTTAAAAGGAGATGATTGATTTTCTATTTCGCCTGTGTAACTCATTTATATTTTGAATTTCGAATCGTTACAGACAAGGCATGCCTTGTCTCTCATCACTTACACGTACAGACAAGGCATGCCTTGTCTCTACTCACAACTCTTTCACCGCCTGCTTGAATTGATTTCCCCTGTCTTCATAATTTTTAAATAAATCAAAACTCGCACAGGCCGGGCTCAATAAAACAACATCGCCTTTGTTCGCAAAATGAAAGGCGGCATGTACGGCTTCCTTAGCACTGCCTGTGTTTGCAATGGTGCTTACCATATTTCCAAATGCCTCGTGAATTTTCCTGTTATCAACACCAAGACAAATAATTGCTTTCACTTTTTCTTTCACCAGGTCCGTGATGAGTGAATAATCATTTCCCTTATCAACACCACCTAAAATCAATATCGTAGGCTTTTCCATACTTTCTAATGCATACCAGGTACTATTTACATTAGTAGCCTTGCTGTCGTTGATAAACTCAACACCGCGAACGGTGGACACATATTCCATCCTGTGTTCAAGACTGTGAAATGTTTGTATAGCTTCACGAATTTTTTCTTTTCGTATCTCCATAATAGTTGCGGCAAGACAAGCGGCCATTGTATTGTATTGGTTGTGCTTCCCCTTCAATGCAAAATCAAAAACGCTCATAGCCACAAAATCATTTCCTGTCCGTACATACATATCTCCGTCTTTAATAAATGCTCCATTTGGTACTTCATTTCTCATAGTGACTTGTAGTTGGTTTGATTGTATTTCAAATTGTTTCAGGTACTTCATGGTTACTTCATCATCCGCATTATAAATGAAATAATCATCGCCTGTCTGGTTCATAGTTATCCTGAATTTGCTGCGGACATAATTTTCAAAATTGTATTCGTAGCGGTCAAGATGATCTTCAGTTATATTGGTTAGTATCGCCACATCCGGCCTGAATGTTTTAATATCGTCTAACTGAAAACTGCTGATCTCCGCGATATACAAAGCCCTGGGATTTAGCGCAACCTGCCTTGCAAAAGAGTAACCGATATTTCCCACCATAGCACAATTCAAACCGGCAGTCTGGCAGATGTGATGAGTCAATGCAGTAGTAGTTGTTTTCCCGTTACTGCCGGTAACAGCAATGATCCTGCTGTTGCCTTTGAATCGGTAAGCCAGCTCTATTTCGCTGATGATCTCAATTCCTTTCTCCCGGATCTTTTTTACCAGTTTATTTTTTTCCCCAATTCCCGGGCTCTTCACGACTTCATCAGCATTCAAAATTTTTTCTTCTGTGTACTGACCTTCTTCAAATTCAATTCCGGCTGTTTGCAATTCGTTGCGATAAACCTCTTTCAAAGAACTTTCATCAGAAAGAAAAACATCATATCCCTGTTGCCCCGAGAGCAGTGCAGCGCCTACTCCGCTCTCACCTCCGCCTAGTATGACCATTCTCTTATTCATAGCGCATTCACTATGTACGGAAGTAGGTTCTTCAAAAGCATTGGTTCGTTACTGCACCACAATCTGATCTGGATTACCCGACCGTAATCGGGTGGCTTTTCACGGGCCTTGATTGGTGGTTTTTCAGTAATGCCTTTCGGTTCGACTTACTACCCCGATCTATCTCATCTTCAATGTGGCTACTGAAAACAATACACACAAAACAGTTATAATCCAAAATCTCGTTACGATCTTCGCTTCGTGATATCCTTTCTTTTGATAATGATGATGAAGAGGGCTCATTAAAAAGATCCTTCTCCCCACACCATATTTTCTTTTTGTGTATTTGAAATAAGTTACCTGCAACAACACACTTATATTTTCAACCAAAAACACTCCGCAAAAAATGGGTATCAGCAATTCTTTATGTACGATAATAGCGATCGCTGCAATGATTCCCCCGAGTGTCAGGCTCCCGGTATCACCCATGAAGACCTGTGCCGGGTATGAGTTGTACCACATAAATCCAATACAGGCGCCGATCATAGATGCAATAAAAATGGATAGCTCTGCCAGGTTAGGGATATACATAATATTTAAATAGTCGGCGAGAAAAAAACTGCCACTGGCATAAGCAAAAATGCCAAGAAGCACACCGATGACTGCAGAAGTTCCCGCCGTAAGTCCATCTAAGCCATCACTGATATTAGCGCCATTCGACACGGCAGTGATGATAAAGATGACAATGATGATATAGAGTATCCAGCTATAACTTCTCCAGCTAGCTGGTAAAAGTTTTGAATAATTGAACTCATGTGTTTTTACAAACGGAATGGTCGTGATCGGATCTTTTGTTTCAACAAAATATCTTTCTCTTCCGTTAAACATAACTGTTCTTAACGTGGAGTCTTTAGCCTTTGGTGTTCCAATATATTCTCTCCATATTTTTACATTGCTGTTAAAATAAAGAGTAGCCCCTACAATAATTCCCAAACCAACCTGCCCAAGGATCTTAAACCAACCAGCCAGGCCATCTTTGTCACCTTTTTTATAGGAAACGCCTTGTTCCTGTGCAAGCCTCTTTGCCCTCAGTTTTAAATAATCATCCAAAAAACCGATCACACCTAACCAAATAGTGCTAACAATCATTAACCGGATATACGCTTTATGAAGATTCGCGAACAATAAAGTTGGGATCAGGATAGAAAGGATGATGATAATGCCACCCATTGTGGGTGTTCCTTTTTTGCTTTGCTCACCCGCTAATCCAAGATCACGAACAGATTCCCCAACTTGCTTTTTTCTTAAATAATTAATTACCCTTCGGCCAAATAGCGTTGCAATCAACAGCGACAACAACATGGCCAACAACACCCGGAAAGTGATGAACTCAAAGAGGCCACTTCCCGGGAAGTGTATGTTTTGCTGTTTGAACCAATTAAATAAAGAATACAGCATGTTGGCGCTGGTTTTTATTTGTTACCCGTCCGAGGTATCTTTAATCAACGTTGTTGCGCATCGTGAATCGTGAGTTGTCAGTCGTGAGTGAATTTCACGATTCACGTTTCACGTTTCACGATCATCTATCAAATAGTTCAAACATCTCTCTTACCACTTCCTTATCATCAAAATGAATTTTCACTCCTTTGATCTCCTGGTATTTTTCATGTCCTTTTCCGGCTATCAATACGATATCTTCTTTATTCGCTAAACTGATCGCTGTTTTTATTGCCTCTTTTCTATCTACAATCGAGATATATTTTCTTTTTGCCGCGATATTCAACCCGGCTTCCATATCTCGTATGATCTGACCGGGTTCTTCACTTCTTGGATTATCACTCGTGAAGATCGCTTTGTCACTATGCTCACAAGCCACTTCAGCCATGATCGGTCTTTTTGTCTTATCCCTGTCTCCGCCGCATCCTACAACCGTTATTATTTTTTCAAATCCTTTTTTTAATTTCTTAATTGTTGCCAGCACATTAAGCAGGGCGTCCGGTGTATGGGCATAATCAACAATTGCGATCACTTTATCTTTTGATGATATCGTATAATCAAATCTTCCTTCCGCGCCTGTCAGCATGCTTAAATTCCTCAACACTTCCTGTTTATCTTCATTCATACAAATTGCAGCGCCATAAACAGCCAAAAGATTATAAGCATTGAATTCACCAATTAGCCTGAAATGCACTTCCTGTTCATCCACTGTCATGACCAAACCTGTCAAACTGTTATCTAAGATCTTTCCCTTAAAATCGGCAACAGTTTTTAAACTGTAGTAATGCTTCTTTGCATTTGTATTTTGCAACATCACTGTTCCCCGTTTATCATCTGCATTACTTATGGCAAATGCTGAAGATGATAAACCGTCAAAGAATGATTTCTTAACCCGGATATACTCCTCAAAGCTTTTATGATAATCCAGGTGATCATGAGTGATGTTGCTGAATATTCCCCCTGCAAACAGCAAACCCGTAATCCGATGCTGGTGTAGCGCATGTGAGCTTGCTTCCATGAACACATGCGTACATTCTTCATCAGCCATTTGCTTTAGCAATCCATTTAAACTAATAGCATCCGGCGTAGTATGCGTCGCAGGCACGATCCTATCACCAATATGATTTTCAACTGTGCTCAGCAATCCTGATTTATATCCCAATGATGTAAAGAGCTTATATAATAATGTTACTATTGTTGTTTTCCCGTTGGTTCCCGTTACTCCAACCAGTTTGATTTTCCCGGATGGCTGACCAAAAAAATTATGAGCTATATATCCCGCCGCTGCTGAACTGTTTTCTACCTCTACATAAGTGACTCCTTCTTTTTTCATTGAAGGAGTTTTTTCACATACAATAGCTATTGCTCCTTTTTCAATTGCCTTTTCAATAAATTCATGTCCATCGATCACAACACCTTTTATCGCGATAAATAAAGAACCATTTATTACTTTTCTTGAATCGATCTGTACATCTTTTATTTCATTATCTGTAGTTCCGGTAACCGACCTGATGTTTACTTTATATAATATATCTCTAAGCAACATTTGAATGAATTATCCTAATTCCACAACCACTGTAAAACCCTTTGTTAACGGTGTGCCTGCCGGGACAGACTGATTGATTATTTTTCCTTTTCCTTTCGCAACGACTTTTACACCGATATTTTCCAGCAAATACAATGCATCCTTAAGACCCATTCCTTTTACATTTGGCATTACTTTTCCCTGCACAAAATTTCCTTTGATCACCGGCATTGCATCCTGGGCATACACACTCGTCCAATTTGCCTGGGTTGCCGAATCTTTATAATTCACATTGAGTTTTGAAAACACATTCCTGACATCTTTCGTGTACCCGGCATAGAAATAAGCTGAGCTATCTTTTACTGCCGCATAATTTGTTGCATTCTTTTTCTCCACATACATAGCGTACAATTTTGTAGCAATTTCCCTGAACACAGGCGCGGCCACCTGTCCTCCATAATGCAAAAAAGCATGAGGTTTTGTACGAATCACTACAATGCAGGTGTACTGTGGTTGCTCTGCAGGAAAGTATCCAACAAATGTTGCCTGGTAAACACCATCATCATATTTTATCTTTCCATCCGCTACATGAGCAGTGCCTGTTTTCCCGGCTACTGAAAAAGGCATGTCCCTAAAAGCAGGTTTCCCTGTTCCAATCTGAACTACTGCCTTCATACATTCTTTCGCGGCATTGACCACTTCCGGTTTACAAATTTTTTCTTCTAAAACAGTTGGTTGAAACTGTTCAATCGTGTTTCCGTCTACCTGTATGCTATTGACCAGGTAAGGCTTCATCATTTTCCCATCATTGGCAATCGCATTATAAAGAGTTAATGTGTTAAGGGGACTTACCTGGATTGCATATCCAAAACTCATTGTGATCATATTCATTAATCTGCCGCTCTTATTATCAAGCGGCGCTATTCTCGGCTTTGGAACATCTTTCAGATCAACGGGTGAAGGAATATCCAGTTGAAAACGATGAATATATTCCCTGAACTCTTTGGGATTATTTGCAAACGCTTTATAAGCAATTTTACTCATACCCACATTTGAGCTGTGAGCAAAACATTCTTCAACAGTTTCTACCGGTTTAGGCTGGCGCTCTGCATCATTCACAATTCTAGGCCCTACCTGCATTTGTCCCGTATTTCCTACTTCAACCAAATCGGTTAATGAAGAACTTCTTTTTTCAAGCACAGATAAAAGAGTAAGTAACTTAATAGTAGAACCCGGCTCAGTGACCCTCAACGCGTAATTATCATCTTCCCAATAACTGCCATCTTTTTGTCTGCCGAGATTTGCTATAGCTTTTATCTTCCCGGTTTTTGTTTCCATCACAATAGCTGTTCCATATTGCGATGCACTCTGCAACATCACTTTCATCAATGCTGATTCTGTAATATCCTGTATGTTTACATCGAGCGTAGTGACCACATCTTTCCCATTTTCAGGTTCTACCTTATAACCTTCAACAGGCACAGCCACACCACCAGCAATAAAACGAACAAGTCTCTCTCCTTTTTGACCGGTTAAAGAACTATCATAACTTTTCTCCAGTCCTACATTCATCTTTTTGACTTTACCACTGCTGGCCACATAATCCCTCGACAAACCAACTGTTCTGTTTGCCAGTAACTGGAATGGAGTTAATCGTTTGCTGTCCACCTCTACAATAACACCACTCTTATTTCTGCCTAATCTTGCCAATGGGAATTCGCGAAAGGCTTTATAATCTTCAAACAATAATTTTTTTCTCAGGGGGTAGTAACGATCGTTTCTTCTGTAAGCCGATTCAAGATCGCGTTTGTACTCTGCTACCGATCTGTCACCGAAATAATCAGAAAGAGCCCTGGAAAATGAATCGACATTTTCTTTAAACCTCTTTCCATTTTTTTCTCTCAACCCGTCAGCCTCCATATCCATATAGATATCAAATGTTGGAATAGAAGTACTCAGCATTTGACCATCTTCACTATAGATGGTACCGCGTTCTGCATCCAGCGGTTCAATACGTTGGTGCAGGCTGTCACTCATGCTTCGCCAGTAACTTCCCTGGAAGCGTTGAATATAAAATGCTCTTCCAAGAATTAGTGCACTTAGCAAAGCAATGCCGAGAAAACTTAGATAAACTCTCCACAATATGTCACGCTTAACTTCCAAAGACCCGTTGTTGTTTTAGTTAGTTTATTGTGATGCTTTTTCAATACTATCTTTTAAAACCACCGGCGCGATGGTCAATTCCTTTAAGCCTACCGGCTCTACTGCTTTTGCCAATTCACTTTGCTTACTTCGAAACATGACCTCGCTCTTCACCGTTTTAAATTCATACTTCAACTCTTTTACTTCCTTTGCTGTTTCATTAATGCTCCGTATCGTTTTATCAGCATAGTGACCATTATAGATGTAAATGATCGCTAACAACGCCAGGAACAAAAAGAACGGAATCTGCTTTACAATTGATTGGTAATTCAATAATCGTTTCCACCCGGCAATGGGATTAATTTTCAAATCCCGTTCTTTAGTGTTTTCTTGTTCCTGCATAAATAATTGTTAGCTTCTTAAATTAGTTTCCGAGGGTTGTTTCAAAGGGACAGGATTACTAATTTGCTATACCACCCTTAATATTTTATAAAAACCTTGTATTAGATTTTGTTAAATGCAATGCTGGCTTTAGTGTAATTCAAAATGTTCAACCAACTTAACATTTGCTATCTGCCAATTACCAGTTACACCATCAACAATTTCTCGGCTACTCTTAGTTTTGCGCTTTTTGATCTTGGATTCTGCTTCATTTCTTTTTCGGCGGGAGTAATTGGTTTTTTGTTTACTAACCTCAATTCATTTACCTGTTCAGTCATAGTGAACGGATTTGCTTCTTTTTCTTCAAATGTTCCCCGGCGAAAAAAGTTTTTCACCAATCTGTCTTCCAAAGAATGAAACGTAATAACGGCAATCCGTCCACCTGGTTTCAGCAAGGATGTAGCTTGTTGCAGCATTTCTTTCAGTGCAGTTAATTCATCATTCACTTCAATACGCAGTGCCTGGAAAACCTGGGCAAAATACTTGTTGGGATTTCCTTTTACAGTTCCGCTAAGAGCATTTTTAAAACTGTCTGTAGTTTTTAACAGTGTGGCTTGCCGGGTCTGTACAATTGTCCTGGCTAAAGTTTTTGCATTAGTAACTTCTCCATACTGTTCAAACAATTTGTGCAGTTGCTGTTCGCTGTAAGTGTTCACTACATCAAAAGCTGTTTTGTTTTGTCGCTTGTCCATACGCATATCTAACTCAGCATTGTAGCGGATCGAAAAACCTCTTTTGGGTTCATCAAGCTGATGGCTGCTTACTCCAAGATCAGCAAGAATTCCATCAACAGCAGGAATACTATACAAGCGAAGAAAACGGTTAAGATGACGAAAATTTTGCGGCACAAAAATTATTCTCTTGTCGTCCGGCAAATTCTTCTTTGCATCTTCATCCTGATCGAAAACAAATAGTTTTCCATCTGCATTTAGTTTTTCAAGAATGGCTTTGGAATGTCCACCACCACCAAATGTGCAATCCACATAAATCCCGTTGGCCGCAATCTTTAATCCATCCAGCACTTCTTTCAAAAGCACCGGTATATGGTAGAGATTTCCCAATAATTAGTAATTATTAATTAATAATTATTCATTTTCCTTCGTCATTACATCTTTGGCCAGGTTACTGAAGTCTTCAGCAGAAAAGGAGTCAAAGAGCTGGTGGTACTTACTACTATCCCAGATTTCAATTTTGTTTACAGCAGAAACCAACACGATATCTTTTTGCAAGCCTGCATGTTCTTTTAAATTTGGCGGAACCAATAAACGACCAGCACTGTCAGGTTCAACCGTTGTGGCTCCATTCAGAAAATAGCGACGGAACTCGCGAACCCTGGGGTCAAAATCATTTAGTTTACTGATGTCGGCAAAGAGCGGCTCCCAACTTTTCATGGGATACAGGCTTAAACATTTCTCAAAACCTCTGTTAATAATAAAGAGATCATTTTCCTTTTCCGGCAGTTGTCTTTTGATACCCACCGGTAGAAGAAAGCGCCCCTTTGCATCCAAAGTAGCCTCGAATTCGCCGAGAAAACCTATCATTATCAGGGATTTGAATCAATTTTTGAATAATTCACACAAAATAACACTTTTTCCCACTTGAAAAACAAATTTTTCTTTTTTTATTTTTTCCACAAGTAAATTTTAATTGAAATAAGCCATAGTATTCGCTTTCAGCAAACCCATAAAACATTCAATTAAAAAAACCTGAATTAACTGTGAATTGCTGTGGAAAAGCTGTGAATTTGATGAACGCCCCCAATGAACTGATGATTTCTAATAAATGGGAGAACCATTTATTTTTATAGAATGGCAACAGCAGGTTACTCCGCAACACCCTTATTAAAGAAGCTGGGCATAAAGCCCGGGCACAAATTGGTCTTAATAAATCAACCTGATAATTATTTTGAATTATTAGAAACAGATGTGAGTGAACAAGTTTGTAAAAAAAATGAAATAGCTGACTTTGTGCATTTGTTCGCAAAAGATAAAAAAGAATTCGAGCGTGAAATGAAAAAAATAAATCCTGCTATAAAAAAAAATAAAAACATCGCCATTTGCGTCTCATGGTATAAAAAATCTGCTGGTATGGCAACGGATCTGACAGAAGATATTATCAGAAATTTTGCATTAAAAAAAGGTTTAGTTGATATAAAAGTTTGTGCCGTGAGTGAGATATGGAGCGGTTTAAAATTGGTGGTTCCATTAAATTTAAGAAAGAAGTAACTACGGCATCCGATATTTGCATTTTGCACATGCAACAGTTTGTTGTATTATGAATCCTCAGAACTTATCGATCCATGACTTCTTCTACGATCTGCCTGAAGATCGTATTGCTGAATATCCTTTGTCGGACCGTGATGCTTCAAAGCTACTGATCTATTATAATGGAAAGATCATTGAAGATGTTTACAAAAATCTTGACCATCATTTGCCACTAAACTCTTTTCTGATCTTTAACGATACCAAAGTAATTGAAGCAAGAATATTATTTCAAAAACCCTCTGGTGGTATCATTGAAATTTTTTGCCTCGAACCCCATGAACAGTATCCGGATATAACAACCGGCATGATGCAAAAAGGCAACGTACTATGGCAATGTATGATTGGTGGCGCCTCGAAATGGAAACACGGCCAGGTATTGGAAAAGAAAATAAAATCAGGAAATAAAGAAATTTCTCTTCTTGCTAAATATGTCGAAAAAAAGACTGATTCATTTGTAATAGAATTTTGCTGGAGTGACGATCAGTTGAGTTTTGCTGAAGTACTTCACCTTGCCGGTGCCACTCCATTGCCACCTTATATAAAAAGAGAACCGGAAAAATCAGACATAGAAAGATATCAAACAATCTATGCAAATCATGAAGGCTCTGTGGCTGCGCCCACTGCAGGGTTTCATTTTAGCAATGATCTTTTAAAAAGGTTAAATGCCAAAAAGATTCAAACTGATTTTATAACCCTGCATGTAGGAGCAGGTACATTTAAACCTGTAAAGAGCGAAACCATGGAAGGACATGAAATGCATGCCGAGTTCATAAGGGTTTCCAAAAAAGCAATAGAAAACATCCTTCATCATTTATCAGCAAATATAATTCCCGTTGGTACAACTTCTCTTCGTACCATTGAAAGTATTTATTGGTTGGGAGTAAAATTAAGATCAGGAAAAGAAAACAATTTAATAATTACCCAATGGGAACCCTATGAGCTTGAAAAATATAGTCTTTCTCCCAATGAGTCTTTACAAACCGTGGTTGATTTTATGACGAGAAAAAAATGGGAGTATTTAAATATAAAAACTCAAATTTTGATCGCCCCTGCTTATAAAACGAAAATAGCAAAAGCCCTGATCACTAATTTTCATCAGCCGCAATCTACCTTACTGTTACTGGTAGCCGCTTTGATAGGAAATGATTGGAGAAAAGTTTATGCTTATGCCTTGAAAAATAATTTTCGTTTTCTCAGCTATGGTGATGGATGTTTATTGTGGATCAACCAATCTAAGCAGGAACCGGTGAAATGACTGCCTGGCGTTGAAGTTTTTTTAAGGGAAGCTCAATGATAAATGTGCTGCCTTTTCCCATTACACTATCAACTTTAATCTCGCCGCCATGAGCTTCTACCATTGTTTTTACATAACTCAAACCCAATCCAAAACCCCTTACGTTGTGGATGTTCCCGGTATGTGCCCTGTAAAATTTTTCAAAAACTCTCTTTACCGTTTCCTTATTCATTCCAATACCATTGTCTTCAATAACAATGACAAAACTTTTCGCAGTGCATTCAGTCCTGATTTTAATAAGCGGCGGCTGATCGTCCTTTGAATATTTTATGGCATTATCAATAAGGTTAATGACGA
>Ga0207106_1062_pt1 | contig 22151 bp, 30 predicted proteins | sample Alteio_BWMinHeat_78_FD_153535 | JGI IMG/M metagenome (GOLD analysis project Ga0207106, IMG submission 153535) | Enriched cells from forest soil in Barre Woods Harvard Forest LTER site, Petersham, Massachusetts, United States -... | ecosystem: Environmental > Terrestrial > Soil > Temperate forest >...
CGGGAGAAGATATTCGACCACGGTAACATCCCGGAGACGACCGCCGTGGCGAGCGTGTCTTTCGTGAACGCCTACCACCCGCCATCCTGTGGCTTTGCAGAGCCGCAAACTGTCCACGTTGTCAGAAAGGACCCGCCCGATGAGTTTGCGGTATCCCAACCTGGCCGCCTCTGCCTGCGCTACGCGCATCAGTTGGCGGCCAACCCCATAGCTCCGAAAGGAGCGTCGCACAAATATGACAATTTCGGCGATCTCGCCGTAGTGGAGTCGTTCTTCGTAACCCTCAACGGAAACGAGGCCGCAAACCAAATTCCGCACTTCAGCGACGAGCAAGGGACGCTTGGCGTCCTGCCCCGCCGTGACAATCAAGCGTTTCTGATCTTCGATTGAACGCAAGGCATTATCGAAAGTAGCCAATCCGTCTTCGACAGCGTCGTTGCAGATCTCGCGAAGAGCTGGCGCGTCATCCTCACGCGCTGGGCGGATGTTCAGATGAGGACGCTGTTCGGGAGTGGCCATCGCGTGATTCTAACATTGGAACTGAGCTAATGATGATGGAGTCGCCATCACAGCCTGGCCTGTCTTCCAAACGGGTGGAGTTGCGATAAGTTGCGATTGAAACGTTACGAGTGTAGCCTTCCAGCCCCGCTCCGCCTTGACAAACCGGTAGTGGAGCCACAGACTAAAGCACTGATGAACGAAATCCTTCGCCGCATGTTTATGGTGGACTTCTGGAAAGGTCTATTGCTTACCTTCCGGTCGCAAAACCCGAAGTACATCTATACCGAGCAATATCCACTGGAGCGTCCGATGGTTGCGGAACGCTATCGCGGCGCGCCACGGCTTAACAACAATCCGGAAACAAGCGAAACGCTATGCATTGCCTGCAATCTTTGTGCATTAGCCTGCCCGGAAAATCTGATTGTGGTCGGATGGCAGCGCGACGACGCCACCCGGCGTAAAGTCTTGACCACCTTTACCTACGACACATCGCGCTGCATGTTTTGCGGCCTTTGTGAGGATGCCTGTCCCACGGATTGTCTGGAACTCACGCAGGATTTCGAGATGGCCACCTACACCCGTGAAGGAGCCATTTGGGACCGCCATCGGCTGGAGGAAGGACCTACGCCGGCAAGATATGTCCGCTAATGTCGCTGGGTTCGGTGCTTACACCGGCTCCTGCATCCTTGCGCCCCCCAAAGACCCGGCGTTATAAATAATGTGCACGGCCTTTCGCTCGGCGTTTAAATTCCCGTATGGAACTTCGTAAGGACCCGATCACGCGCAGTTGGGTACGCGTGGGCCATCGTGAAGACTCGATCGCCCCGGAAGGTTGTCCCCTCTGCCCAAATCATTCGCAAAGCGTAAAGCCTTTATTGGAGCTGCCCGCGAATGGCTTGCCCCAAGTTCGCGTCATTCCCCATTTTCAGCCGCTTTATCGTATTGAAGGCGAGCCAGGCCGAATGCCCGATGGGATTTACGATCGCATGAGGCCGCTCGGTGCGCACGAAATCATCATTGAATCGCCCGATCACCAATTGACCCTTGCTCGCATGAGCGACGAACAAATCGAACGCGTCTTGCAGGCTTATGCGCTGCGCATTGCCGATTTGAAGCGCGATTTGCGTTTCAAATACGTCACGGTATTTGAAAACAGGGGCGCTTTATCCGGTGGAGAATGGGAGCACCCGCATTCACAGGTGACCGCAACGACCTTTGTGCCTCGCCGCGTTCTCTATGAGCTCCGCTCTGCCATGGCTTGGTTCGAAGAGAAAGAGAGATGTGTTTTCTGCGACATCCTTCGCCAGGAGGAAAAGCAGGCGCGCCGCATCGTCGATTCCCAGGGCGATTACGTCGCTTTTTGCCCGTATGCTTCGCGCGTGCCGTTTGAAATATGGTTGATCTGGCGAAAACACAGCCATCTGTTTGAACAACCCAGTGCAGCGTCGAACATGAGGCATTTGGCCTCACTGCTGGGCCGTACACTTCGTCGTCTTACACAGGTTTCCGCATCCTACCACCTGGTGGTTCACACGGCGCCAAACACCATCCATCCAAAGGGGCAGCTCGCCTCGTATTGGCGTACCCTAGCCGACGATTTCCATTGGCATATCGAAATTCTTCCCATCGTCCAGCAGAGCAGCAAGTCCTATAGCATCAAGGAAGTCTACTTTAACGCGCTCATGCCAGAACAAGCCGCCGAACAGCTCCGTCAGCTTGACCCGAACAAATGAGGCGCGGCCAGCACGGCGGCATCATCTTCCGCCTGCTGGCTCTTCTGATGCTTTGCCTGTTTGCAGCCATAATTTATCTTGCGCGAACTCCTTTGCTCCGCGCAGCTGGTGGATTTTGGATCGTCCAAGACCGCATAGAACCCGCCGACGTCATAATCGTCATTGGGGACGACGACTTTACTGCTGATCGGGCTACCGAAGCAGCAGCGCTCTTTCACGGAGGCTGGGCTCCCCTAATTGTGGCCAGCGGACGCATGCTGCGGCCGTATTCCACGATCGCGGATCTGACGACGCAAGATTTGGAATCCCGCGGCGTTCCCGCCAAGGCGATTGTTCGTTTTTCCCATAGAGCCAACAACACCCTCGAGGAAGCAAAAGATCTGCAAGTTCTGATAGCGCAAAACGGCTGGCGTCGAATTCTTCTAGTGACCTCGAATTATCAGACCCGTCGCGCCCAATATATCTTTCGGAAAGTGTTGCCAGCCAATGTCAGTTTAGAGGTGGTCGGCGCTTTCGATGCCGAATTCGAACCGGACACTTGGTGGCAATCGCGACAAGGCAGGAAGACATTTCTTCTGGAAACGATGGGATACCTCGTGGCCGTCTGGGAGCTGCGCGAGCGGCCCGCGGGATCCTCTCCTGGCGGTACGGTTCTCCGACTCACCTCCCCGTCGGCATATTGACTGCCAGGTCACCTAAATGCACGAATAATCAGTCAGGTTTCAGTTTACACCGGTAAAATCCTGTACTATAGTCGCCCTCCCAGCCAAGTAGTTCAATCCGCGACTAATTAGGCATTTGACCGCCTGCAAGGAGGCGCTTATGTGGCCACAGGACGAGCCAAAAGCTCCTTCTCTGCCTGCACATACGAAATCTGCACCAGTGAGCACCGCTTCGCAAAATCCGTTCGATGAGGCCAAGCCGGCAACGTTGCCAACCAGCTTGTTAGAAGGCCGACTAACTCGATCGCTTGTCGTTGAAGGCGAGATTTCCGGACAGGACGATCTCGTGATCGATGGCGAAGTACGCGGCAGAATTCGCCTCCAGGGAGGCAAGCTGACCGTTGGACCGGATGGCCGCGTTACGGCGGACATCGAGGCTCCGGAAATCGTCGTGCGCGGAGAAGTCTCAGGAAATATCAAGGGGCATGATCGCGTTCGCATACTCGCGACCGCCAAAGTGAAAGGCGAAGTCCGCACACGACTCATCTCGATTGAAGAAGGAGCCGTAGTGCAGGGCCTCCGTGTGAACCTCGATCAGGAAGAACGTCATCGCCCAGTGGTCTCCCCGGCGGCCAATTCCCAGACCGATAGCAAAACTCTCGATAGCAAAATTCCCGATAGCAAAACTCAAGTTCCAACATCAGAAGAACTTTCACAGGTGCACGTATGAGCTTCCTTGGCAAGTTTCGCCCCATAAGTTACTCAGGGAATCCTAGCACTCCGGCCGTTCGTCCGTCCTATGGCCCCAATCACCGCTTTCCGCCCGTTCCCCTCCATGCTCCCGCCGGGGGCTCAGCTCAGAGCGGCGAGGAAACTACTGGTCGCTTCTCCAATGGATTAAAGGAATTCCTCTGGCAGCTCGAAGGCATTGGTAGAGGTAATCTTCTTGATCTCGGCGCCGTATCTCAGGCCACTCTTACGTACTTTATTGAACATAATTTCAAGGTCTACACGGAAGATCTGATGGCTGGGTGGGGTGCGTTCCTCGAACAAGATTCCCAGCGCATCGCGTTGCTCCCGCCGGATGCCGAACGGCCCGATCTCTCGCCGGCAGCACGCGCCGATCGTTTCCTGGCGTCAAACCTTCACTATCCCGCAGACAGCTTCGATGCCGTTCTGCTATGGGATTTGCTCGATTACATGGATCGCGAGGCAGCTAAGCAATTCTTGCCGCGCATTGTGTCCTTGGTCCGCGAAGGCGGTGCTGTTCTGGCCATTTTCCATACGCGCCCTCCCGAACAATTTAACCGCTACCGTGTCGTGGACGCGCATTCTTTGCAGCTCGTACCCGCGGCCACTTTGGTTCGACCGCAGCACATATATCAAAACCGCGAGATACAGGAGCTCTTCGGGAAGTTCCGCACCTCGAAGACCTTCGTAGGACGCGACCAACTGCGCGAAGGCGTTTTCGTCAAATAGGCCTCGAACAAGCGTAATAGCAGCGAAGAAATCTTCCTCTTGCATCCGCGCCCAAATGGCGTTAGAAGGAGACTAGACTCTAGAGCGGGAGGGAGAGTGAATCCACCGGCTTTAGAACATAACCGAATCTAAAGGGCACCGCTGCTGCGGTGCTTTAAGCCGGCAGCCTTTTAGGCTTGTCGAGCACAAGAAAAAGTAAGGCAACGGGGGCCGCCAGGCTCCCGTCGCCATTTTTAGGCGACGACTGCTTTCAATTCCAGGGCTAGCTTGCAGAGAGGATTAGCCGGCGAACTTCGAATTCCACAGCGCCCGGATAAGTTCCTTCTGGAAATTGATCACGTTGGCTTGCCACAGAATACCGAGCAGCATCGCCGCCATCATAACCAACGAAACGGCGAGCGTTATCGCAAGCTGAGACTCGGTTGCTGGGATCTGTAGGCGGCGGAGAAGTTTCACGGGCACGCTCCTGATTCACGAGTGACGCAATTTCGGCTCCACAGTGTAACAATCGGACGTACCACGCAAGTTAAACAATGCACGCCAATTAAGCGCGATACGAAACGGCTGAGCCGTTTGAAAGCGCAAAAAGATTGCCTCTTTCTGCTCCGAATTGTTCGTAAAAACACCATTTAAGTACGGCTTAAGACGTCCAGCACCGTTTGATTCCAGCCAACTGCTCCCGGGACATCAATTCGGACGGAATTCGGAAGCTTTGCGAGTAGCCTCTCATCGAAGTCCCCCGCACTTAACGGCAAGATGATGGCTTGATCGCTCGCCGTTAGCAGGCTGAGGTCTTCGAAGGATGCGCCGATGCCTACGGATCGCAAGCGCGAGCGTAGAGCTTCGCGATACAATCGCGTAACATAGCGAACCGCCTTACCCTCATCGTTGCCCGAATAAAGCTCCCAGAAGGGCTCGCAGTGACGAATCCGCCAGTTCTGCTCGGTGGCTATCTTTTCGAACGAGGGAGCGGCCAGATCGGCATTCCCCGCAAAAAAGAAGCGTTCGCTGAATTCTCGTTCGCGAGATGCTTCCGCCTCGCGTTCGCTTATTCCGGCATTGCTGCTGATTTCCCGTGCGTTCATGTCCGCATAACGAACAACTTCCGCTCCTGCCCGCTCCGCAATATCTTCCACGGCTGCGCCCGCTTCCTGCGAAGTGCGCCCGAAAGGGACGCATAAATAGCGGGCTGCTCGCCTGGCGCCTTCGAGGCGCAGGGCAAAATATCCGTCAGGGAGGAAGAGCCCCCCTCCGCCTTCGGTAACGAAAGGGTGAGCGTGCCCGATCTTGCGTCGAAGAATTTCCAGTTGCGCACGCGTGCCGCGCGTTAAAAGCACCAGGGGAATCTTGCGCCTTTCAATCTCGGCTAGTGCCTCTGAAGCCTGGTATTCCGTACGCGTTGGAGAACCGAGCAGGCTTGCTGTCGTGAAGATGATCACTCGAGGCGCTAGCATGTCGCAAGAAGTCTAGCGCGACGGCGGAGCAGCCGCCTGAAAAGAAAAATGGCGGCGAGGCTAGCTCGCCGCCATTGTCCTTTACCCTCAGCTAAGAATTAGCCGCCGGACGCGTTTGCCGTAGTTGCCGACGGGTTCTTCGGCACGCTTATGTATCCGCTGATCTTGTCCTTGGCCACCGAATTCACTACGAATTCGTCGGCTTGGTGCGAGCCGCGCGGATAGAAAACCACCGGTTCGTCAACCAATCGATCCTTCTTCTCGGTGCGATTGTCGTCCACGGTCAAGGCGACGGTGAACTTGTTCTTCTTCGTATCCACCGAGCGAAGTTCGATGGTGATGGCGCCCACCTTCTGCGGCTTGTTCTTGCCGTTGATGGTGAACTCAACGTAGTCGCGTTCGCCCATGCGGCGGAGCACATCGATCTCCTCGTGGTTGCGAGCGATCAACGTCCCCAGCTCACTGCGGGCCATCTTCAGATCGTTCTTGGTCCCTTCGAGGTCGGTCTTCACGTTGTTGACGCTGCCGTTCACGGTGTTGAGATCATCCGTGCTGGCCTTGGAAGCAAGCTGGCTCTTTACGTCGGTATCCATCTGCGCCAGCTTCTGTGCGTCTTCCTCGCGAATCTTAGCCTCTTCATCGCGCGCTTTCTTGAGATCGCTTTGCGTTACCCGCAGCCTCTTCTCCACGACTCCGAGATCGCTCTGCAATCCCGTGCTCGTGGAGTTAGCTTGCGTTAACTTTTGTTCCAGCGTCGCCACTTCCTGACTGTTGGCTTGCTCCGCCGTCTTCATCTGTCCCGTGAAGCTCTGCTGCGCCTGTTGCAACTCGGTAGAGTTGTGCCAGGCGAGTCCGAGCCCGGCGATCGAAACGATCGCTAGAATCACGATCGCTGCGGTCACCCAACCTGGGGTCCCGTGATTTCCCTCGACTACCTGTTCTGAATTATCGATCATAAACCTTTCTCCCCATCAGACTGTCCTCACCCTGGGCTATTGCCCACACTCAACTGAGCACGTGGAGCGCCAAGTCCAATACGTCAGCAAAGTTCGAGCTACGATGAAGAGAATTGAGGATTTGTAGGTGGGTGCCCGACGGTCGCCTGTTCGGACGGACAGTACTAATACCAGAAATCTTTACGTAGTTTCGTAGTTTTCACTTTGTTTTCGTCGGCTGGACTCTAGCCCGCTTAAGGACTTTGCCCTATTGTACAGGTTAGTCCTGCTGTACTTCAGCACAGATGCCTATGCCGAAGTTCGGCTGCCAATAAGTCCCGTGTTTTAAAGTGAATAGCATCGACACCCATTTGCCGCGCCGCTTCGACGAATTCTTGAATGTCGTCAACGTAAACGGCCTCAGAAGCCGCGACCCCTAACGATTCCAAAGCTAGGCGGTAAATAGCCGGAGACGGCTTCGTCATGCCCACTTGGCAGGAATAGATCCGAACCGGAAAGTGGCGACCGAAGCCAAACCGCCGCTCGAGACACTCAGCGTGAATCGGGTCAGTATTGGAAAGGAGCGCAAGTCGGCAGCGTGCGCCGAGCTGAATGAACAGATTTTCAGGCAAAATCAGCTCGGGATCGAGCACCCGATTCCAGGCATCGCGGAATTCCCCATAACTGAGCGACAGCTTCAGGCGCCGCATCAGGTGCCGATGCCATTTCGCCGGAGAAAGTCGACCCTCCTGCCAGTCTTGCCAATGCTCATCGGCACAGATGAGCTTCCAGACGTGATCTGCCGAAAGTCGTTTGGCTGGCCGGTCGGCGGCATCCGGAATCGCCGCAGAGATCGGCGCGAAGGCGCGCTTTGGATCTAAGCGCACGATCACACGACCGATATCAAAGATCACTGCCTTTGGTGTTGAAAGCACGCGCTTGACGGCGCGACGCGACGATCTCTTCTGCTTTTCGATCTTATTCCTGCGTCGAGCGGCCAAGAGGAAAGGCTTCCGGTTTTGAGGAGCGTGAACGCATCGCCCCGATTACTGCTGGAAGAAGCGAGAGAATTACAACTACCGCGATGATCCAATGGATGCGCTGGCTGATATTCGGAACCACTGACCCGAGAAAATAGCCGGCCAAAACCAAGCCGCCGCCCCAGCAACAGGCGCCGGCGATATCATAGGCGACATAGCGCGCATAACGCATCTGCGCCGCTCCGGCTACCGGAGGACAGAACGTTCGCACGATGGGCACAAAGCGTGCAAGGATGACGGTCTTCCCGCCATACTTCTCGTAAAAAGCGCGAGCGCGCTCCAAATAGCGGCGTTTGAAAAAGGCTGAATCCTGGCGACGATAAAGGGCCTGCCCCGCGCGGCGCCCAATCCAATAACCCAACTGGTCCCCTGCAAAGGCACATAACGTAACCACGGGCAGCAGAGTGCCGATTTTCAGGACCCCGGTTGCGCTAAACACTCCTGCCGTGACCAAAAGCGAATCGCCAGGTAGGAAAAAACCCACAAATAGCCCTGTTTCCACGAACACGATGACGCAGACCAGCAGGGTTCCACCCCATTGGATCAACCCCTGCACATCGTACAGGTTATGGAGAAGGTTTCGGATTAGTTCGAGCATGCCGGCGGTGGGTTCCCGCCGCGCCGCGATTGGCAGAGAGGAGCCAGCAGGTCCCAACCAACACGGTAGCAGAAAACAGCTGGATTTTGCGCACATTCCAGCCACCAAAGATTCAGCATGGCAACAAGAGAGAGAAAGCGTGCTGGGGAGATAATTTGTATATCCCGGACGCCAACCCACATATTGGGCCTCCCGGAAGCGATCCTTTGGCTGCTGGCCCGTTTGGGAAGGATCGGCTTCGTATGGGCGCATGATGCGCCCCACGGAAGTAGGGGCCAATCCACCCAAAGTACCGGCGCGATGAAACCCGCGGCTAGCCTGTGCCGGATCAACCAACAGTACCTTTGTCTCATTACGATGACGCCTGCGTACCATTGGCCGCGGCAGCCCTCCTACCCAAAATGATACCTGTTCGTGAGCAACAGGAACTGCGGAGGGGGAGCACATGCAAAGCGCATACGCAGTCTGGATCGGCCAACCGGTGATACTGCAATTGGCGGCGGCGGATTCGCGAGTTCCTCTGCGCGGGATGATCCTCGAGGAGACGGACGACTTCATCCGCTTTCGCGTCGAGCAAGCCTGGGACATTGATATCTACAAGAGCATGATTCTGGCGGTGGAGCAGGACCGCTGGACACGAGTCCTGGTCAACTAACGACCATGCAAATACAGACACAAGCGATGGAATCGCATCCGCGAACCGAAGGCAAAGTGAACGAAAGCCGCGCGGCCGCGCTACTGGGTCTGAGCACGCAAAAATTGCGCTGGCTTTCCGAGCAATCCGGCTTAGGTCATCCCGACGCTGATAGTAGCGGCGCTGGACTCGTTTTCACATATGCCGAACTATACCGGCTGTGCCGATTAGTAGCGGAAGTTCGCGGCTAAGGCGGCTTTTAGCGCAATCGTTATCTGAAATTCGCGCGATTTTCTTCCGGCCCAGCACACCCCCACGGCCCCGGGCTCCGGTTCCCCCTACCGGATTCCGGGGCTTCTCCTTTAGCAACCTTTTAGTTCGGCCTTTCAACTTGCCTCTCCGACGGACGATCGCCACGTCGAGAATAAGTTGACACCCGCACCGGCCTCGGACAAACTGGACCGCCAAATCCCCCAATGGCTGCTGCACAGAACGCCGGCCGTAGATCTCAGTTCCACGCCGTGGCCGCCGGATTTCTCGGCTGGACGCTGGACGCGTTCGATTTCTTTGTCGTCGTTTTCCTCTTCGACTCGCTCGCGGCGCAATTTCACGTCAGCAAAGGAGACATCATCGCCACCGTCTCCTGGACGTTGCTCATGCGTCCGGTGGGCGCAGTAATTTTTGGTCTCCTGACGGACCGCTACGGCCGCCGCATTCCGTTGATTGCTAACGTCGTTTTCTTCTCGGTGGTTGAGCTTCTCTGCGGCTTCGCGCCGAACTACACGGTCTTCTTCATTTTGCGCATTCTCTACGGTATCGGCATGGGCGGCGAATGGGGCGTAGGCACGTCGCTGGTGATGGAGGCGACTTCCAGCCGCTGGCGCGGCGTATTGAGCGGCATTTTGCAGAATGGCTATGCGGTGGGATATCTGCTTGCTGCGGTTGCGTACCGTTTCGCTTTTCCCGCCTGGGGCTGGAGGCCGATGTTTTGGCTCGGCGGAATTCCCGCTTTGCTCGCGTTCTATATCAGCGCCAAGGTGCCGGAGTCCGAGGCCTGGAAGCATCATCGCGCGCCTTCCACGGGTGCTGTCTTGCGGGCTGTCGCTCAGCAATGGAAGCTATGCCTCTATCTGCTCTTGCTGATGACGTTCATGATGTTTCTCTCGCATGGCACGCAAGACCTTTATCCCGACTTCCTGCAATCGCAGCATCACGCCGGCGTGGCGATTGTTTCCTACATCGTGATCCTGGGAAATATCGGTGCTATGCTCGGCGGCATCATTTTTGGCCAACTGTCCAATACGGCGGGACGTCGGCTCAGCCTGATCTTTGCGCTGCTGCTCTCATTGGCCGTAATTCCCCTATGGGCGTTCGGCAGCTCCCTGAAGATGCTGGCGCTGGGCGCCTTTCTGATGCAAGTGGGCGTGCAGGGCGCCTGGGGCATCATCCCTGCCCACCTCAGTGAGCTCTCCGCCGATTCGACCCGCGGGCTGGTTCCGGGGCTGGCTTATCAACTCGGAATTGTGTTGGCCGCGCGTACCCCAGTGGCGGAACATAACCTGAGCAATCGGGTCGGCTACGGCTGGGCCCTGGCCGGATTCGAGATCTTCACCATCGTTATATTGGGCATTGCCGTTGCCTTTGGACCGGAGCGCCGCGGGCGCAGTTTCCTGGACCCAGCGCGAGTTGAAACTCCGGTCAGCGCCTGAAAACGGCTGTCCACCCCCCTCCCCCTTTTTGCGCAAGTGTTCATTCCAGTAGGGTTAAGTCGCATTAATTCCAAGTGTTTTTGCGGGTAGTTTCGCATGCAAGCCTTCGTCGCTGGGCTGGGTGATACGCCAGATCGAGGCGCGACGGGTCGAGAATTGTGGGATGTAGCGATGAACCGGAACGGATGAGTTCGCCGGGGCGTCCGCACGGGGCGTGGCGGGGTGTTAGAGGGAATCCGCCGGAGATGGCAGGGCAGATCGCGCGATTAGCGAAGAACATGCGCGAGAGTAGCATATTATCGTATAGTTATCAACGGTTATCCATTTAGTATTCTATGGAACGCATTGTTCGAATGAAGGGATTTGTTCGAATGAATGACAACGTTTGTTGTGACGTTTCGAAACAGTTTCCCAGCGCTTCCACCGCCCCAGCATCTCCCGCTGGAACAGCGCCGAGCTACAGCACGACGAACAGTCCAAAAAAGAAGGAGAGATCCTTCGGGGCAAAAGGCGCCCCTCAGGATGACAGCGGTAAGGCTCGACGGCGGCTATGTCGGAATTCGGATACGAAAGAACCGCCCGCCTGAAGGCGGCCGCTACAAAACCCTGTTGCAGCAGCAAGAAAAATGCCTCGGGTCTCGCGCCGGAAACGCCGTGCGACCTGAGTTACAAGAGAGGAAAAATCCCCAGGGCCGCTCCCGACTTTTATGGATGGCGCATTCGCGCCGGGGCCGCGAGCGCGCCCTGGGCTACAAGGAAAGCAAACGCGTTCGGTAGGAACACGCCAAAAATCAGGAGAGATCCTTCGGGGCAAAAGGCGCCCCTCAGGATGATGGCCACGGGGTTTGCACAACGCGCCGGCATTCCCAGCAGGCCCGCGCAGCGGCGGCATCATTGTCGGCATCATATGTGACGATGTCTCCGGCCGGAGCGCACACGCGCGGGCGGAAAGGCAATTGGAACGCGAATCGAGAATTGCGGGCAAGCGGCTGGGAACAAAGGATCTTCGCATCGAAGATAGAGCGATTGGAACGAATGGGACAGGGGTGTCGAAAAGAGAAGGCTGGCAATTCCGAGTCACGTACCGAAAGCGCAGTGGCGCCTCTCGGAGGTCAACGTGAAACGAAAACGGTCCCCTAAAAACAGGCCCAGCGACGAAAAACCGTCGAAACCAATCGCAGCAAATGCGAGCCCGGAAGCGAACCGGCAAGAGGATCAAGAGGATGTAGTGGTAGTAGCTATTGGGGCTTCAGCAGGTGGGCTGGAGGCCTTCACCAACCTGCTCTCCCATCTCCCTCCGGACACCGGGATGGCCTTTGTGCTCGTCCAACACCTCGATCCCAAGCACGAAAGCATGTTGACGGAGCTGATCTCCCGTTCCACAAGAATGCCCGTATTGGAAGTGAAACACGGAATGAGAATCGAGCCGGACCACGTCTACGTCATCCCTCCGAATACGACGATGACCATCCACGACGATACCCTGCGGCTGACGGCGCGCGAAGAAGCGCGGGGACTGCACATGGCCGTGGATTACTTCATGCGGAGCCTCGCAGAGGTGCAGGGCCATAACGCCATCGGCGTGATTCTCTCCGGCTCAGGGACGGACGGAACGCTGGGTCTGGCCGAGATCCAGGCGCAAGGCGGAGTGACGTTCGCTCAGGATGAAACGACCGCCAGGCACGACGGCATGCCGCGGAGCGCCATTGGCGCGGGTTGCGTGGACTTTGTGCTGCCGCCCAGCGAGATTGCCGGCGAGTTGACGCGCATTGCGAGAGCAGAACCTGCTGGCCGACCCTCCCTTTTCGCAAATGGACCTGAAATCGCACGGGAGAACGCGAAGCGCGAAGCTATCGATGCGGTAGCCGCCCTCGAGAGAACCGGACCGTCACCGGCCCTTTCCGAAAGAAAGCTGTTTTTATTAGGAAAATGGCGGCCCCGGGGAGGGTCGAACTCCCAACCTCCTGCTTCGTAGGCAGGAACCTCGCTCCGCGTAACCTCTCCAATTTCAATCGCGATTCAGAAAAGCAAAGACTTAACCTCACTCGGACCTTGCGCCTGGATGTGGCTGAATGTACGCGGCTGCTCGCAGGGTCCCTACAAAAGTCACTACAGTCCGGCGAAGTGTTTTCCACGCCAGCAAGACCTCGAATTGCCGATCAGCCGACTCCGCGGCTGAATCGATTCGGTTTTCGGTGCGGCCGGGTCCCGATGAAGAAACTGCCCTAGTTCTTTCAATCCTGACTTCACTCAATCCGTAGCGCCGGAAACGTTTTTGTTTTCATCCCGGATTTGGTCGCGCAGACAGACTACGTAAGCGTCGATCTCTCCTGTCATCTCAAAAATCACCCATGCCAAAAGGCGGTGCAGGCCATCAATGTGCCAAAGGCGACCGTCACGGAATTTCAGAAACACATGGGTTTGAGAGAAATCGCGGTCCTTGTGCGAATGTATATTGTCCCAACACGCTCCAGCTTTGCGCGTCAAATTTTTAATTCTTACGGCAGCCGCTGCTACGTCCAACCAGTCTGGGATAAGGATGACTTGAGGCGGGTCGTGATGAGCCTGAAGCATGATCTTCAGAATGTCTTGGCGAGAAAGGCGCACTAGAATCCAGGTAATTCCGGTTTCCGCGTTCGCTTTCACCAATTCGTTTCTGGTCCAGTCGAGACTTTTCGATTCCCGATTTTCGCGTTCAAAGTGGCCAAGGACTTCATCGAAGACGACACTTCCCTCTAAAATCTTCATGGCTGGTTTTGCGCCCATTTCGCCTCTCTGATTCCATTTTCCGCAGCGAATCGGCGCATAGCAGTGGCACGAAGTACAGGCGTGCCCGATCAGTACTTTTGGGGAGAGTTGATTCCAGAGGCCGGTACTCGCAGCCTGACGACGAAGCGCTTTCGAACAGCCCAGGAGCCGCTGCCCCGCTACTACAGGGCGATTGCTTTCGGGGATGCATGTGCCGCTGCTACAACTGTGGGGCTAGATTCCATCCCTGCGACCTACGCTGGTGCGAAGAAATCCCATGCCCCAACGGCTGCACGTTTTTTGTCGCAGGCCACCGCTAGTTTCCTCGGAAGCCGCACTAGGCTGAAACTCTTTGACTGATAGCCAGAATATTTCCTTCGGTATCTTTGAACCAGGCGGTTTTCGCTCCGCCTCCAGTCACGATGCTGTGTTCCATCTTCACACCTGGGAAGTTATATTCCTCGAATTTCACGCCTCGTGACTTTAGTTCAGCGACCTCGGCTTCCACGTCAGCGACCCGCCAAAACGCTTGGCTGGCCTTCGAGGTGCCCGCGTTGCTCGTCGGATACAGGAACACTTCGGTGCCCCCGCATTCGTAGATCACGCCCCCGGCGTATTCCTCCTTGGGCTTCAAGCCAATGGTCTTCTCGTAGAACTTTCTCGCACGTGAAACGTCGGACGCGGGGATATAGGCGTAAATCGGTGAAGTTGTCAGCATCGATGGCTCCTTTCGAAAATCGACTGGCCTAGCCTGTGCCTTTTAGGCCAGGTCTTCTCATGATCCTGTATAAGTTAGTCGAACGGGGACCGTCCGAATCGACAGCCAGTCTCAAAAGCACATAATTGCTGTGATCGATGGCGTGGTGGATCACACCAGTCATCGTCGCGTGATTGCAACCAATCCTGAAATCGATACAGATGTTGTACTCTTATAAACGATGCCACCTCTGAAAAACCAAGTTCGGCGCGTTGCAGCCTGGATTTACGTCGTGATAAATCCGATCATTAGCTCGCTCGAACGGGAACTTTCACTGTTAGAGTCTGGGAATTTAACCTGGAGAAATACGACACATCGTTGTGAAAGGATCAAAAGTATTCAAGAATACGTGGATTCGTCCCAGTGGCCGAACTATCAAGACTTCACGGCCGAGCACCACAAATCCGCTTTCATTTCAGCCTTCAAGAATCACGACTCAAATGTGGAAGCTGTCAACAACGTGGCGTCGGCACTCTTTAGCCGTTTGCTCAATTTGCCGGATTTCCAGAGAGCCCTCGACCACGCGCTCGCGGCCTATGAGAAGTCAGACGCTTCAAAGTCTCCTCAAGGCTCAATGTCTGCCGACCTTCGTCAGGATGCTCCAAAAATCGTTGCGGAATTGTTGATTAACAATACCTCGCAGTTACCATCGCACTATCTCATCTCCCAATTCTGGAACTCCGAAGGCATGAACAGTTTGGCTGCATTCAAGAATATGCCGCCGTTCGAACCCCTCCATCAGGCTAGGCGTAGCCTACAGGAACACTCCGCAAACCTTAAACTGGCGTTGGAAACCTTCAGGCTGTCTCTTTCACGTAAATACGACGTACCTGCCGCGCCGGTTCCGGGTCTTTCATTCGAAACCTAAATGTCTGCCAGCCCGGTGGTTCCTGAGCAACGACTTTTGATTTTTGATACGGGACCGCTGTGGGAGCTTGTACTTTATTCTGCTGTACACGTTCTTGGGTTTGACACGCTAAAGCAAGAATTACGACATTTGAGCGCTGAGCCTGACTACAAGCGATTGACAGACTTCATCGCCAGCTTCCCGAAAAAGACTACTACACCTCACGTCATCGCCGAGATTAGCGCGTGGATAATCCGAAAGACGCAGCAAAAAGGCCACTCCGCCATTTGGAGGCTTGTATACAGGGAGTTCTCATCCATGGGCATGGAAGAAGATGTGCTGAAACTTCTGGGAATGCCCCAGGAACTTGTAGCGGAGTTCGGCGTTGTAGATGCCGGAATTTTAAGGCTGGCCTCAAGCCTTGGACGAATCAAGCCGTTGGTTCTCTCTGTCGATTCAGCCTTGATTGCAGAATGTAGACGCGCTGGCGTAAGCGCAAAAGATTTATGGGAGGTGATCTCCTAACCCGACGCCGTCTCCTGCTCTCTTTTTCTTTTCTCCCGACCCCTTTGTAATCGTTCCGCAAGTTTTGCGGGAACATGTCCCTTTTGAAGAGCTTCGGCAAATTTCACACCGATAAATTGCGCCGAGAAGGCACCGACCATTATCGGTTGCAATGGGTTTGAGGCCACACTCATGCTGCGAAAATAGTCTGGCATAGTCTTCGAGAGTGCCATCAGGAACTCAATACCTGGAACGTAGAAGGAATAAAACGGGATTTTTACCCCGGTTCTTCGATACGGCAGCACTGTGGACATAGTAGGGAGCGTTGGCGGAACAACGTTTACGACTAGAGATGCATGTTTTGGAAAAGGTCCACCGAGAAGGAAGCTTCTGATTTGATCTCGATACGGTCCGAATTCCAGATTCAGAGTTCCGTATCCGATCTGCCATTCGTGAACAGCGGCTTTCCAGAAAATGCCCATGCCAAAATGCACTAACGAGTCTATGCGGATGTCTGGAACCTTAACGCCCTCGTATGCTGATACCTCTGTGTCTACAACTGCGGGTTTAATGGCCGTGAGTTTTTCGTAGAATGGAAACCCTTCGGAGAGAGTGGATAGCTGAGGCAATACCCAGGCCTCGCCTTTTGCGTTGAGAAGCTGCTCACAGGGCGAGCAGAGCACATAACCAGTAATCTGTCTTGAACTCTGGAACACTCGCAGCGATTTTGTTTTGGGGTCGTTGCGTATACCAAGGGGATCAGGCACCTCGGCATCAGCGGAGCGGCAGAGCTTGTAAACCCCAGCAGGGAGCAGATGGCTTTCTTGTAGGTCCCGATCTTCCCAACACAGTTTACATTTACCGTGCGGCATTCGCGTCAACTGATATTCAGATATTTTCCGAATTTGTTCTTCGCAAGCGAGTTCACGATTTGATCCGTGAACCACTTCTGTTGGGTGCCCATTTCATCCACAATTCTGTTGTGATCATAATGAGCGGGAACGGGACCAGGGCTGTTAATGTCCCGATACTCAGCGTGTGCTGCTCTGAACTTCGCCACACGGGAAACGATGTCGTTTAGATATTCCCGAATCTTAGGTCCAAATAAAAAGTCTCCCTCTGCGGTTTGGGCGCTGAAGTCAATAATCTCCGAAAATTCCGGATTCCCGTTACTAGCGATTTTCAGTATCTTCACCACTTCCTCATAGACACGGAGACGGCGATCATATCTGCCCATCTTTAATCTGAGTTGATTGCCCTTCCACTGCTGCCAGGCAATGTAGACAGCGACGACACCTATCGTTGGCGTCAGGAGACCTTGCAGAATCGAGATAACCTTCATATCTTCAGGATCAATCTATTCCAGGCTGGCGTTGGCGCAGGATTCTATCACTATTTGGTATACAATCCGGCGCACCACAATCAGGAGATGGTCACGGTGAATGTGGGCGAACGTTTTGATGCCTTCCTGGAAAATCTAAAAATTACAAATGAGCAGGGGCAGGATGGGAAGACAAAGTATAAGGGCGTGACTGGGTCTCTAAATCGTAATTATTACGGCACACAATCCGACACCTTGAACAGCAAATTAGTTGGGTCGTGGGGAAAGCTGACGAGAGTAAGACCGCCGCGTGACATCGATCTTTTGTACGTGCTGCCTTATTCCGTTTACACCCGATTCCAAACCCGCTTCGGAAATAAGCAGTCGCAGTTGTTGCAAGAGGTCAAGAATGTTCTGCTTGGGACCTACAACAACACGGATGTGGGAGGAGATCGTCAGGTTGTGCTAGTGCCCTTTGCAAGTTATAAGGTCGAGGTTGTGCCTGCCTTCAATGGCGCGAACGGCCAATATGTAATCTGCGACACTAACGGCGGCGGTCGATACAAGTCATTTGATCCTGTGGCCGAAGTCGCAAACCTCGATTCGTCGGACAAGAAAACAAATGGCAACACGCGCCGTTTGATTCGAATGATGAAATGCTGGCAAGGCTATTGCAACGTCCCTCTCAAATCATTTCATATTGAGTTGCTTGCCATAGAATTTCTTAATGGTTTCCAGTACGCGGCCAACAGCACGGTCTACTTTGATTGGATGGTTCGAGACTTTGTCAAATTTCTTATGGGCAAGGCGGGCGGATACGTGTTTGCACCAGGAACGAACGAACTTCTTTGGCTTGGTTCCGATTGGAAAACCAAATCCGAAAGCGCCCTCGGACGTGCAGAAAAGGCTTGTGAAAACGAATCCCAACATTGGGGATATCTGGCGGGTGAGGAATGGCAGAAGATTTTTGGAACCCAAATCCCAACAGGTTGAAAATCTTCGATGGCATCTAAAACACGAGAGCTTGCGCTCGAATGCCAAAGGGAGCATGAGAATTGCCTTTATACCTCCACCAGCCTCTTTATTTGGCTGCGATTTCTCCGTGTCATCGAAATAATTTTCCTAACGCTGCCGGTTGTCATGGGCTCTTTGGCGGGCTGGGAGCTACTGACATCGTCTCCGATTAAAGGCTTCAGAATTCTTGCTCCGATCTTCGCCTTTTTAGCAGGCCTTTTCCCACTGATCTATGCCGCTCTCAAACTCGATGATCGGCTGGGTCACTGCAAAAATCTGGCAGGCGAATTCAAAAATCTTCAGGATCGATTTCGACAGCTTGCCCTTGTGTCATCGCATAAAAGCTTTGACGAATTCGAAGCTGATTTTAAGCTAACGCGGGATCGGTTTGAGTCTGCTCGATCCCACAGCTACACGGCACCGGAATGGTGCTTCAGGAGAGCACAAAAGAAGATCAAGGCCGGAGATTACGCCTTCGATATAGACGTTGAATGAGATTCTCGCCGGGACTCAATGAATGAGCGGTCAACTGAAGGAGGGTAGAAACATGGGCTGGTATTACGAAATCGTCGCCAAAGATGGAAAGTTGCTCGAAGCCTCTGAGGCTGTGTACCCTACTGAGTTGATTAGTTTAGTTTAGCTTATCTTCTCTAATGTGATGACGATGTTATAAATGGCCGAACCCGTCAGGGTCACCGACCAAGAAATGTCGTCGTGACCATCTGACACGATTGTTTTGCTGAAACTCCCGTAGTTTTGAGCACTAGCATCTATCACTGAACAATTCAGGGTACGGGATAGCGTTCCATCGTTATAAGTAATCGACGGAGTCAGTGAAGCCCCGACGCCAACAGTTGTAACAGAAATGTAGCCGGAAACTATATACATCCCCTTCGGAGCGATTTGATCATTGGGCCGGAGACTGCCGCTCTGCGACTTCGTGTTTCCGGTCAAATTTACAGACGCAACCGCTGAAGGCATTGACTTCTCCTTGGCTATTGAGCCGGTGCTACGAATTTACCTGCTACATGGACTGTTTGTACGAAGAAAACGACTGGGATTATCATTTTAGTTATGCCCCCACATGCTCTTTCCATCTGCGCTCTAGAGAGCGCATGGTCTTACCGACATAGCATTTATTGGCGACCTTGTTGTTTCTGATGACGTAGATGAACATTGCTTCTTTCCTTTTAGTTTTACGGCGTTAGAAAAGTTGTCATCACGGGGATATTGTTATTTGTTCCCACGGAATTGTTCTGAATCGTGACTGAGTCAGCCGCGTTGGAGGTCAAATACACGAGGCTGATCGTGTGTGAGGAACCGTCCCCATTTATCAACCACTTCAAAGAGAACGGAATCCAATCACCCACGGCTGGAATGACAATACCTTTTTGAGCCTGCAAGATCGTGGACCCATCGACCAGGGCCACGTTTACGCCTACAGCAGCCGTCAACATCTATAGTCAGGAGGCAGAATCCCACCCTCTCCGCCAAAATCACTTGTTTGTGGCGGCTCGAAATGGCCTCAGTCGGCTGCGTGTTCGCAACAAGTTAGGGACACCGCTCCAGCAACCTTTTTGGCGGATGACTGAGCCGCCCGGTAGGCGGTGCCTTCACCGATGCCCAGCCGGTCTCCAATCGCCGCCCAGGAAAGGCCCTGTTCTCGCAGCGCGGCAATTTTTGCGGCATCAGCAGCAACACGCGGCCGTCCCAGCTTTTTGCCCTTGGACCTGGCGTGCCGAAGGCCCGCACGAACTCTCTCGACAATCAAATTGCGCTCCAGTTCCGCGACTGCACCGAGCACGGTAAACACCATCTTCCCGGTCGGTGTGGACGTGTCGACTTGTTCCGACAGCGAGACGAACTGAATTCCGAGGGTATTGAAGGTCTCCAAGGCCCTGATCAGATGCGAAACGGATCGGGCGAACCGATCAAATTTCCAAACGACTACCACATCGAATTTCCGCTGGTGCGCGTCCTGCATCATTTTATTCAATGCGGGTCTTGAATCTTTTTTGCCGGAATATCCTTTGTCGACGTAGCAGTCGAAAACCTGCCAGCCTCGACGTTGGGCATATTCTTCTAGCTCCCTGGCGGGGTCTTGGCCATGAATCAGAGTTGAAACTCTGGCGTAGATGGCGACCGTCACCGGCCGCGAAGACGAAGATAGGGACTCCTGTTGGCATACAATTCTGCGAGCCATCGTTGCTCCTCCATTGAGCGACTGTGGTTAGGGGCGCGTTTGGTGTTGATAGCACCAGCGCGTCCCGTTCTTTAACTTGCTTACTTTTCTTTTTCGTTTCGCTCCAGGAATTCTGAAATAGCCTGCCGGATCAGCATCGCCGTCTTGGTCCCAGGCGTCATCTTCTTCGCGACGGCCGCGAGTCTCTTCAAGTCCTTTACATCGAGGAAAACGCCGACCCGCTTGAGCATGGGCTCAATGTATGCCTGTTAGGGTCCTGTTGGCAATGGTACTTAAATACCGAAATGCGAGCCCGGCTTCCACGTGGGTAACGGCCTACCCTGGGGCGGTCGCCGTTTTCCTGGCTCAAAGGAGGCTCCAGTGGGGCGGCTCGGTGGTGGGGCTCCACGCACAACTTTTCTGTACCCAGCGGAACGACTTTTTCTTTTACGGCCTTTCTAGCGGGCATGTCTCCGAGACGATTTGCGCGTCGTGGCAGCCCGGCCACGACCAAAACTCCTGCCAGGATGGGGCAGCAAGGCGATTTGCAGGCTGCCTGGGCGATCCTTCTCGGCCCGATAGGGGTCAAGTAGCTAACGCCAAAATCGCTCCTTGAGAAAAATTCGTATGAATTGTGTAGAGCGCCAGGGACTTACGGCGATTTCCCCGGCCGGTTTCGCTGGATGACCCTCAACTTCGCGGATCAGTGCCAGCGAACTGTGGCAGCGACCGTGACTACTTCTCGATCAGGTTCGAGCCGTCGCCTCGTCAAAGCCAGATTCCGATAACAAGAATTTCGAAGAGAGGCGCATTCCGCCTAGAATCGCGGGAGCCACTCACTAACGAGACGATTGAAGGAATCTGATGATCGACATTCAACAGTTTGAAAACATTAAACAAAAGCACGGTAGCTATGCCAGTTGGGCCGTGTGGGCCAATGCATCAGAAAGGAAGCCGAAGTCAAACATGGGCGACTTGAGTGTCTTCGACGACGCTCGCGTCTTGAGCTTACTGAGGAACGATGTCGTTGTGGTTGGGCTGAACTTTTCGGTTTCTGCGGATGTGCGCAGGCCATTTTTCAATTTTCACGGCAAAGGCGGCGGTGCATTCAAGATTCGGTACGCTTTCAAAGACTCTCCCTACTACGGTGCCTACATGACCGACATCATCAAGCTGCCCGGAGAAGTTGATTCCAAGAAAATGATGCGGCACTTAAAAGCACACCCCGACGTCGCGGCACGCAGCGTGGACAAATTCCGAGAAGAATTGCGCGACTTGCGGGCGACAGCACCGACTATATTGGCGTTCGGTAACGACACGTACAAACTTCTGCGCGAGAACTTGGACAAGAGCGAGTATCACAAGCTCATTAAGCTCCCCCATTACAGTCACTGGATAAGCAAAGAAGCGTACAAAGAAACCGTGTTTAACGAAATTGGATGACGTTGTGAGATTTTAGAGACGAGTGATCGTTGCCACCATCCCGAACGAGGGGAATTTTCGGGTCCGATTGACCGTTGTCGAACGACGCTCTTGTATCCCACTCGGTCCAGTAGCAATCTCAATTCGGCCAGTTACCGAAAACGCGACTAATCAGGAGTTGGGACCGACGTAGGTGGCCTTTAGGGCATCGGGGCAGAGCATCGAGTAACTACGGTCGGGCTGGCGGAAGCTTGTAGATCATCCGGCGGCAGCACAAAAAGACGCCAGTAGCTGATAGTAGCGCAGGCACTAGTCCTAACAAGACCCAAAGCGCCTCGGTAAACCAGTCGAACCTGCCAAAATGGGCCATGCTGAGCCAACCCAAGACCCGGTCGGCATACTTGTCGTTCGGATCAACAAATCCGGAGAGAACGTTGACGGTTTGCGGAAAACAAAAATAGAACCCCGAGACCCCACACATCAGAACAAAGAGAAAACTCCAGAACCCCAGTGCGCTATGCAGGTCCCAAGTGAACCGCGCAAAAAGGGCTCTCCAGTTCACGGTCAAGGCGCGACGCCAATTGCTGATTCCAGGCCACCATATAACCGCG
>Ga0207106_1064_pt1 | contig 21605 bp, 23 predicted proteins | sample Alteio_BWMinHeat_78_FD_153535 | JGI IMG/M metagenome (GOLD analysis project Ga0207106, IMG submission 153535) | Enriched cells from forest soil in Barre Woods Harvard Forest LTER site, Petersham, Massachusetts, United States -... | ecosystem: Environmental > Terrestrial > Soil > Temperate forest >...
TATCCGCTCCTGGACCTGCATGCCAAAGTGGAGTGCGACAAGTGCCACGAGCCCAAAGGTGTCAATGGCAAAGATACGCTATTCAAGATTACGGCGACCCAGTGCAAGGATTGCCACGAAGACATTCACAAAGGACAGTTTGCCGCGGCCCCGAGACTAAATCGCTGCGAGGCATGCCACGACCTCAAAAAGAAAGGTTGGCGTCCGTCGGTGTTCGCCTTGGCCAAACACAAGGAGACGCGTTTCCCGCTGACCGGCGCCCACATGGCGGTTCCCTGTGGGGATTGCCACAAGGCCGTACCCCAGCGTTCGGTTATTCCCGTGAAGTACCGATTTGATGATATGTCCTGCACTGTCTGCCACGAGGATATACATCGAGGCCAGTTCCGCACGCAGATGGAGGCGAAGTTGGCGAACGGCGTGGCTGCGGGCTGCGAGGCGTGTCATACGACGGTGAAATGGGACGAGCTCCACGGCTTCGATCACGCGAAGACTAGGTTTCCTCTACTCGGCGCTCATCGGGGAGTTGCGTGCATCGATTGCCACCGCCCGCCCGCACTGGAAAGAACGTTGGAGCACGTGAACTATCGCGCCGCGTCTAGGGAATGCTCCGGTTGCCATAACGATCCACATGGAGGGCAGTTTGCCGGCCGCAAGGACGGAACCGATTGCGCCAATTGCCACAACGCCAATCGTTGGAAGCCGGCGGATTTCGACCACGATACTCGGACGACGTTCTCTTTACAGGGCGCCCACGAGAACGTGCCGTGTGCCGGGTGCCATATGCTAACGCGCGTCGTCGAGAGCAAGAACGTGCTCTTCTACAAGCCGACGCCCTCGAAGTGCACTGACTGCCATGGGGACACTCTGCCCGTTCGAAAATAGCGCAGCAGGCGCTGTCCTCCTGTGCCAGATCACCGCCAAGAGGCCACCTGCGCTGACCAACTGAAACGGACTACCCTTCCCGCTACAAAGATCCCCGCTGAAGCTTTGATCATCCGCACTAAATCGAATCCCGAGTAAACCAAAGACAGTAGTCCACAACAATTTGCGGGCGTTTGCGGCAGAACAAAGACAATTTACATCAGCAGATGAATCTTGGATGGCGCTGTGAATCTCGTCGATCTCATTGTAATGCACGACGTTGGTGATGGTTAATTGTGTATTGCGGCGAAGGAAGCCCCTTTGCGCACAGGGATCAAATCTGATCCAGAAGTTCTCTCATCTGGGCTGGGATTGCCTATTCTTCGGAGAACGAACCACCCATTTATAGAACAGATTACCTTCCTTGTCGGTGAGAGCAGTAGCCTCTTTCGGCTCCAGTCGCTTCAGAACGGTGTGAACCGAAGCCATCAGATTGCTTTGTTTTGCCAGGTCCGGATTGATATCGAGAACGCGGTCTCTGACTTGGATGGGGGTGAGAGGCTCTCCCGCTATTTTCAGCGCTTCGCGGCAGGCATCTGTGATTCCCAGAGAACCCATCTCGCGATTCAAGTCGTGTTCGAGTGCCTTAAAACTAGTGTCCGCAGTGCCCTCTTCTTCGACTTCGGACTGAGCCAAAGGAATAAGGCCCAGGATTGCGCGCCTAAGCTGAGTGATGCGCTCGTCCAGGACCTTCCGCTGTTCGGTGAGGTCAAACAGTTCGGCGCGGGCGGTCTTGAGGGCGTTGCCATAACGATCTTGCATAGTGACATTAGACATAGTGTACAAGAACATGTCAACGATCAGGTCCAACAATGTACAAAAGAGACTTAGACAGTTCGGCACAAAAGTGGAAACAGGCAATCCGGGATGCCAAAGCGGCAATCAAGAAGTTGGAGCGATCAATCGCTATTTTCAAGGTCAATCTACGGAAAAAGATACCATGGCCCGGCGAGTCGACTCGCGATTAGCCGCTTGGCCTAAGGTGCGGCCACGCCCGTCAGTACAAGTGAGGAATGTCCTGGGGTCCTTGTTATGTCGTTGAAAATTAGAGCTAATGTGTAGTTCAGCAATCATGACTATTTCACCTCGGGCCCGGATTCACTCGATCTCCTGATCGGTCACGGGTCCAGGGCCAGCCTGCATGGCACCCCTAGTCTTCACGCCTAGCCTTCATCTGTCCCTGAGTACAGGTTGACACGGCTGGCTGAAGCCTATTATTCTCCTTCTTTCTTAAAGCAAAATGTATTGCGCGTAAGCAGCCCAGCCCACGTGCAATTAAAAAGTAGCGCCCATGTGCAAAGGAGCATTGCTTCAAGTCGGTTTTCTGTTGCTCGTGCTGCATGTGCCTGCTCAAGGACAGGGCCCACGTGGGTCAGCCCCGCAGACACGTAACCCGCACGGGCCTATCTCTATTCCCTGCGAGAATTGCCATACGCTGACGAGTTGGAAGCCGATCCGCGCGGTCCCGGAATTCGATCACAACAGGGAGACCAAATATCCTTTGCTGGGAATGCACGCAAAGGTGGATTGCGTCCAGTGCCACACCAAGCTGGTATTCACTAACGTAAGCACTCGGTGTTCAGACTGTCACGCCGACATTCATCGCGGGCAAATGGGAGCGAATTGCGAGCAGTGCCACAGCGTGATCGGCTGGAACGTATCCCTGCAGGCGGTACGCGCCCACGAAAATCGCTTCCCGTTAATCGGGGCGCATGCGGCCGTTGATTGCATCGCGTGCCATAAGAACGGCGCAAGCGGACAGTTCACAGGGCTGTCTACCGAGTGCTATTCGTGTCACGTGCAGGATTTCCAAAATGCGAAGACGCCGAACCACGTGGTGGCCAGCTTTTCCACAACTTGCCAGGCTTGCCACGGAGTGAACACGTGGTTTCAGGCAAACTTTGACCACAGTGCTACAGGATTTCCGCTCACCGGCGCGCACGTGAGCGTGCCCTGCGCTTCCTGCCATGTGAGCAACAACTTCAGTCTGACTGGCGCAAATACCGCCTGCTCGGCCTGCCACATGAAGGATTTCCAAGGCGCTACGAATCCCAATCACGTGCTCGGTGGGTTTTCAACGACCTGCCAGACCTGCCATTCGACAGCCTCTTGGACCAGCGCAACCTTTAACCACAACCTAACGGGGTTTCCGCTAACTGGCGCGCATGTGAGCGTGGCCTGCGCTTCCTGCCACGTCAATAATAATTTCCAGCTGAGCAATGGCGCGTGTATTGGTTGTCATCAGAACGATTACCGAGGCGCGACGAACCCCAACCACATGGCCGCAGCATTTCCCACCGACTGCACGGTATGTCATTCGACCTCATCTTGGACGGGTGCGACATTCAATCATGCCTCTACCGGCTTTGCGCTGACCGGCTCGCACGCGAGCGTGGCCTGCGCTTCCTGCCACGTCAATAACAACTACAGCCTGACCAGCACGGCCTGCATTACGTGCCACCAAACAGCTTTCACGACTGCGTTGACACCAGTCAATCACGCTGGTTTTCCGACCGACTGCACGCTGTGCCACAACACGGTGGTTTGGACCCAGGGCATTTTTAATCATAACAACACGCCCTTTCCGCTTACCGGTGCTCACACCAACGTGGTCTGTGCGAGTTGCCACGTGAACAATAACTATACGAGTCTGCCGCTCGACTGCTATAGCTGTCACACGACGCAATACCAACAGACGAACAATCCCAACCACACGACGGCTGGATTCCCCACGACCTGTCAATCGTGCCACACGACAGCAGCGTGGACGGGAGCGACCTTCAATCACACCTGGTTTTCAATCACACATGGCAACGCCCAGGGCGTCTGCGCAACCTGCCACACCAATTCCAGCGATTATTCGGTTTTCCAATGCACCCAATGTCATACCGCCGCCGCGACGAACCCGCGACACAACGGCATACGCGGCTACGTGTTTAACAGCATTAATTGCTATTCATGCCATCCATAGGGAAGCGGGGGTTTGAAACGAGCGGTCGTGTTCGGCCGCCAATTCTCTCGATGGAGCGAATGAAATCTACGTTTTTTATTCTTCCGGCGCTTGCGATCCTGGCGCTCGAGATGGTGGCGTTCGCGCAGGAGCCTACGGTTCGGCCTACGGTTCGGCTTGAATCCGTCACCACCGAGGCCGCCGAGAGCGAGGTGCGCATCAACATCGACGCTTCCGCTGCGGTCGAGTCTCCCGGATCCGTCGTCATCTACGACGACAGCTTGGTTTGGGACTTGCCTGGAGTCGCCTCCGGGGAGAACGGGCAGCACCTTATTGTCGACCGAGGCGGCGTCAGAGACATTTTTGTGTCGTTGCAGCAGCGAACGCCCCCATTGACTCGAATCACCGTAAGGCTGAGCAGCTTACACCCATACTCGCTGTCGACTGCGGGCAGGCGAATCTCCTTACGGATCGGGGCAGACCCAAAAGCGCGGGCTAATCAACAGCAAGGCGGAGCCCTTCCAACGGCACGCCAAGGGCCCGTGGGCGCAATTGGTGGAATTTTCCGAAGGCCGCTGAAGGAGGCGGTCAATAGTTCCCCGCAAGGTCACCCCAGTTTGCCGGCGCAGAGCGGGCCTCCTCCTGCGCCTCTGCCCCCTTTACACTTTCCTGAAGCGACGCCAGCGGAACAAGATGCGGCGACGGCATCTGCAGGCCAAACGGCAGCAGCCGATAAAAACGTGACGGCCGCCGCGCAACCCCCGGCTACGCCTACGAAGGCGGTGTCCGCTCCGCGTTCGCTGGGGCGCACGGCTGAGGGTAATCTACAAAATGTGGGTGCGCTCGCTACCGCCCCAACGCCAGCCCCAGCGCAGCAGCAGCTTCCGATCGTCCGGTCTGCTCCAGGTGAGCTCATGGCGGCCCTCAATGCCCCCAGACCTCCAAGCCCAGAACTTGTCAGCGCCAGTGCTCAGCCTCCCATTGCGGCAGCGCCTGCCACAGTTACAGAGCTTAAAGCCGGCCCAGTAGTCCCAAATCCCGATCTGCGGACTGTTTTCCATGTCAAATTCGTCCAGCAGGATTCCGCGTACATCGATGCTGGACGAAATGCGGGGGTCGCCGAGGGTATGAAGTTGGTGGTTGTGAGCGCAGACCCCAAAGGAGCGTTGCGGAACAACACATCTCCAACAGCTGCTCTGGCGGAACTGACTGTCGTCGGGATCGCTGAAACCTCAGCGGTAACACAGATTCATGTGCTTCAGCGCGATGTAGTGCCCGGAGACTTAGCTTATCTTTCTGACACCGATCTGCAGGCGCTTGTGCAACAGCAATCTATCAGTTCCACGCGGAAGTATCCGGCCGTGATCAGCTTCACTGAAGACAATGACGCACTCGATGACGAGGCCCGCGCGCGAGATGTTCCGCAACCGCCGCTGCCCTCGGTGAACCGCATGCAGGGGCGCATTGGTTTCGATTACTTCGGCACGCACAGTCTAGACGTATCCCAGGCCAATGGCAGGGATCTCGGTATCGTGCTCCGCGCGGACTTCACCCGCATCGGCGGAACCTATTGGAACTTTCAGGGTTACTACCGCGGAACACTCGACTCTACCTCGGCGGCATCGCAAACCACGCTTCAACAAACGATCAGCCGCACGTATCACCTTGGTCTTATTTATGATAACCCCACTGGGCGGTGGGTTGCCGGGTTTGGGCGCCTTTACCTGCCCTGGGCCACCAGCCTGGACACAATCGACGGTGGATATTTTGGAGGCCGTATCCATTCCAACGTCATTGCCGGGGTTTTTATGGGCTCTACACCGGATCCCACATCGTGGAACTACGCTCCGAACCGGCAGATCGGCGGCACGTTCGTGAACTTTAGTGGGGGGAGCTTTGACGCCTTTCACTATTCGAGCACAGGCGGTGTGGGAATCAGTTTGCTGAGCTGGAAGGTAGACCGACCCTTTGTCTTTTTGGAGAATTCGTTATCCTATCGGCGGAACTTCTCCGTTTACAGCGCGTTGCAGGCGGATAGTCCTGCCGGTAATTCCGCTGTCGCTGCTCCCGGAGCCGGGATCGGCAGCAGCTTTTTCACCGCGCGCTGGAGCCCTCTGCAACGCTTGCAACTCGACTTCAACCACACTTACTTCCGGAACGTTCCGACTTTCGATCCTACGTTGGTCGGGACGGGATTGCTCGATAAGTATCTGTTTCAAGGCTTCAGCGGCGGAGCCCGAGTAGACATCGTGAAACAGATCGCGATTTATACCGAACTCGGGCGCAGCAATCGGACCGGCGATAGCAGCACGGCGCTCAACCAGATGTACGGCATCACGTTCGGCAGGGTGCCTTGGCTCGGGCTTCGTGCGGACGCTCACTATTCGCGTTTCAACAGCTCCTTCGGTGCGGGTTCTTATCGGGCCGCCAGCCTCTCCCGAAATGTAAACGAGCGCCTCCGGCTGGAGCTTTTGCTGGGTGACCAGTCCTTCACCTCCACGCTAGCCGGCAATCAAGGCGCGAAATTCGTGACGGCCACTGTGGAGAATGACGTCGGATCTTATCTTTTTACGGAGGCAGGTTTCACTGTATACCGAGGTCAGCAGCAGAACTATAACCAGTGGATGTTGATGCTGGGTTACCGATTCGACTCGAAATGGAGACGCAAATGAGAAGGCCATTTGCTAACCTAGGTAAGCGAAGCGCACGCGGATTCATTGCCGTGCTGCTCGGCGCCTTCACTTTTTACCTTCCGGCTTCTGGCGCAACGAACCCACTTCCAGAAGTGCTCGATCGCGCGAGCAGCAATGCTTCTGCATTTCTGGATACCATCTCTGAGGTCAATTGCACCGAACATCTCACCCAGGAAAGGATCGCAGACAACGGCAAAACTATTGAAAAGCACGAGTCCATCTTTGACTACTTGGTTTTGATGTCGAATAGCGGTGGCGAATTAGGCTTGGTCGAGTCGCGCGTAGCGGCGGATTCGAACAAAGACCCCCACGAGAAAGCTCCGCTGCTGGTGAGCAACGGTTTCTCCATGCTCATCCTAGTTTTTCATCCGTACTATTCGGGCAGTTTCCAATTTAGTCTGGCGAAAGAGGAGACCGATTCCGGAGGTGCGTTGACCGAAGTCAAGTTCCAACATATTCCCGGCACGCGATCTCCGGCTGCACTAACCGTGCGTGGACGAGAATACCCGCTGGAGATATCCGGTACCGCCTGGATTGATTCGAGCAGTGGGGTAATCGAGAAAATTTCGGCTCAGATTGGCACAGAAATGGAAGACGTCGGACTGCGGACGATGCACACTGAAATCGAATATGCGCCGGTCTCCTTCCGGATTGTCTCAGGCACTTACTGGCTTCCGGCTCACGCTACCGTCGACGTGGAATCGCGGCATCAGCACTGGCGCAACACGCATGTGTTTTCCGCCTATAAGCATTTCGCAGTCAATACCAAGGAGCAGGTGTCACATCCATGAGTATCAATCTGACTCTACCAAGGACGGCGACATCGGTACCGGATCCCCATCGGATGCATCACTTGCGCCTGAAAATGGCATATCTGCTCGCTATAGCCGGGACCCTTGCGTTGCTCGTGTACGGATCCAGCTACTACTGGTCGTCTGCCGGGCAACGGGCGCTTTCTTCGAGACACGCTTACCTGAAGCCCAGTGGATCGATTGGTCTGCGCATGGGTATGTTCGGGGTCCTGCTGTTCCTTTTCATCTATCTTTACCCGATTCGGAAGAAATGGGCCTGGCTAGGCCGGCAGGGAAACTCGAAGCGCTGGCTGGATATCCATGTTCTACTCGGCTTGGTCGCTCCGGTGGTCATCACGTTTCACTCCGCCTTCAAGTTCAGCGGCATCGCTGGAGTCGCCTATTGGATCATGATCGTGGTGTTGCTGAGCGGAGTGGTGGGGCGATATATCTACGCTCAGATCCCGCGGAATCTCAATTCCGCGGAATTGTCATTGCGGGAGGCTCAGGAACAGAGTCTCCGGTTAACGACCCAGTTGAAGAACACGGGAATTCTTTCGTCGCGGGATATTGATGGACTGCTGCATCTACCCGACTTTAAAGAAGTGGCATCAGCTTCGGTGATTGGAGCTTTGTGCAGGATGCTGCTATTTGATCTGGGATTCCCGCTACGGGTATGGCGGCTCCGCCAAAAGATGCTTTGGTCTGAGCGCCGGTGGTGGTCACTCGTGGGATTGAGCCGAGGTCAAAACGCTGTTCTGGAGCGGGCCATCTCCATGGCGCGTGAACAAACACTACTGGCGAAAAAGATTCTCTTCCTGTCGAAATCGCATCGTATGTTGCATCTATGGCACATCATCCATCGACCCTTCAGTTACTCGTTTGCGGTTCTAGCCTTGATTCACGTAGTCCTGATGCTGATGCTGGGTTATTATTAGAGACACGAAATGAATAAGATTGTTCTACTAGCCCTCGTTGCGAGTCTGATTCTTGGCTGCAAAAACGACCTGGGGACACCCCGATCGGGGGCACAATCGCCGGAAGATTCTATCCGCATAGCCATTGAGGGCCATTTGGCTCATACGGGATCGCTCAACCTGCAAGCCTTCGATACCGTTGTAAAACAAGTGTCGATTCAGGGTGATCACGCTCAGGCCCAAGTGGAATTTCGCGTCAAGAGCGGCCCTGGCGCCATGCAGTTGACCTATGCACTGGAAAAACGCGATGGCGCTTGGTCGGTTGTCGAAAGCAACCCTGTCGGCAGCAATTTCTCTCACCCAGCTCTAGATCAGAGCCAGCCCACAACCGTTCCCGGTGCGAGTCATTCGTTAACGGACACTTTGAAGTCGTTTAAAGCTGGTGCTCCTCCGGTAACGCGGTGATCGCGAACCTTACCTGGCACAGCTCTCCTTCTGTCCATCAGACCTTGTCGCAAGCAGCATCTTGAGATTCATATTCCGCAGGCCAGGGAGATCAAGGTGCCAGAGCCGCGGTCACCTCCACCTCGCCGCCCCGTTTGAACCCTATACTTAAGTCTTCAGTTTCTTCGTGCCGCTAGCGCCGTAGGGAGTTGGGGCTTGCTTATATTGGCTGAGGCGCAGCGCCTAGCGAAGCTTGGCTATGTCCTTCCAGGTTGCATTCGTGGAGGAGAGTGGTGTCCAGGTATCAGCGTCTCGACGTGCTACGGCTGTAGCCACGAGCCTTCGTGATACCCGACATTTTGCATCACTCTTTTGAGGAATGATTGGCAGAGGCAACTAGGAAATCCGCTATGGCTTTCGTCGCCGCGTCGAGAGCATCTTGATAGGGCTTGAGGAAGGTCGCTTCATCTGCTGCAGTTACGAGAATCTCGCCCTTGCTGAGAACGAGATAGCGAAGCGTTACCACATTCTTCTTCACCTCAGGGCTATAGTAAACTTCGGTACCAATTTTCCGCGGCACCGCTCTTTGCGCCTGGTCCCGACTGCGCAACAGATCCTGATACAGCCTCGTACCTTGCGCACTCTGAATTGCGCCGTAGTTCGGCAGTGTAGCTGCCAACGGGCGTTTTGCGACGATTACTAGAATTAAGATCGCTATACTCGCAAGGAAACACACCAGTAACAGTCGGATTACCGCCGCTTTGCGGCAATTCAATCGGCTAATCATGTGGCGACCCTCGCAGCGCAATTGTGGCAACACTAACCATCGGAGATGCGCGTGTCTTTGCTGTGCAGCAAAGACGACTTGAAATCGAGGACCCAGGCGGTAAAAGTGACACCCTGGGAAAGCAGGTGAATGGGGCCGGTCGGGTCGCGGGAATCAGTTTCCAGTTTGAAGGCCGTTGAAGACCACAAAAGGAGGAACTGGACCACCCGGAAGAAAGATGGTCCATTCCACCAAAGTTACAGCGCGCTTGCGGCTACTTCGCTTTGAAAACGAAGTTAATTGGCGTAGCCTCGTTTCCCGTTATGGTCATCTCTTGCGTCTGTGTGCCAAGGGTTTCGTGCCACGCCGTGAGCGTGTACTTTCCCGGAGGCAAATTGGGCAACGTAAAGGTGCCATCGTCTCCGGTTACCGAGTAATGCGACGTCTTCAGGACTGCGAAATACGTGCGCATCCAGGGATGGATGTTGCATTTCACCGGAATGAACTCCGGGCGTGCGAAGCTTTCCGAGACCGCCGGAGTTCCGGGTGGCTGAGCTTTGTTCCACTCCCGATTCGATGTGGGCAAAGGGTGAATGTTGTGGGAGGTGGAATCCTGATTGACGACTTGCACCTCTTGGTTCACTTGCATGGCGACTACGTGCGGCGTGAACCGGCATCCCTTTTGGGTGATGACTATGGGTTGGCTGGGCGGCGTAGCCTCGTCGGGCGCACCCGCAGAGATGTAAACCACCACATTCTTGAGAGCGCCCCCCTGTCCTAGGACCACGTCTTCTGTATTCGGAGGGGTGGCATACATCTTCGCGCAGCCGGGTTCAGCAGCCATAGAAATCGGTTTTGGGTTGGGCGCTAGGCCGGACAGCGTTACTTTGCCACTGACGTTGGTGCCTCCCCTAACCACCGAGGCCATCGCTAAACAGAGCGGTAATAAGAGGAGTGCCTTAGCTATGCGTTGCATTCTCATGCCTTTATTCCTTCCTTTATAAGTATTTAGTTTCCAGCTCGATTAATTCCGCCTGAATCAGCGGCCAGGACGAACGGCTTGAAGCCCGCCCTTCCGAGTTCGCTTAGCGCCGTTCGCGCCGACTCTTCGTCCGCGTACGGGCCTACCTGGACTCGGTAGAATCCCCCTTCCTTATCGGTCGTGCTGAGAAACGCGGGGAAATTCTTTTGCCGCAGACTTTCGACGAGCTTATGGGCGTTGGCTTCTTGTGCGAATGCCGCGACCTGCAGGATGAGCGTACCGCGCGGAAGTAGAGACTTCCGCAGCGGGGCATCAACCGCAGGAGCCTTTGGCGCGAGCGGCGTTGTAGTGTTTGTCTCGGCGGTTGCGGGTGCGGCCGTCTTCGGGGATTGTGGAGCTCCATGCGTCGACGCACCTTCTACCTCTTCAGCCTTGGACTTCTGGACAAATGCATCGCCGATGGGCGCGGTCCCGGAATCCCCGGAAGAAAGCTTCGACGCGAGTTGTGGCTCGGGCGGCCTCGCGCCGTTTGTCCTGGTTTCCGGTACGGCCGTGTTCGAGGATTGTGGGGCTGCTTGTGTCGACGTACCTTCTGCCTTTTCTACGTTCACGTTCGATTTTTCGGTAATTGCATCGACATTGGGCGCGGCCGCAGAAGATCCGGAGGAGAGGTCTGACTCGAGGCGCGCCGGCCCGATGGGCTTGAGGGCTTTGGCCTCCTCAGAATGCGTAGCCGTCCACTCCTTCCAGATCTTGGCCTCCAGCGTGTGCATGGGCTGCAGAGTTCGCAGGAAATGAACCAGATCCCAAGCATCTTCTGGCTTGATATTGTCGGCAAACGACGGCATTGGCGTCCCGTCGAGGCCGGTCATGAAAATGCGATAGAGGTCCTGATTGGTTTGTCCGCACTTGAACCGCGAACCGACGGCGAAGTTGTACGGACGCAGCGGATTGTCTTTGCTATCGGTGAGCGTCGCGGCAGACGGTCCATCGCCGCGGCCCGCCGAACCATGGCACTTCCAGCACTCCATTTTCTGATAGACCTCGCGGCCCTTCAGGATGCTGGAGCTTGTGACTGGAGGTTCAGTGGGAATGCTGATGGGCTTAGCGGCAGGCTCATCTTTCCATCTGTTGGAAAACGTCTTGACGTAGGCCACCAGGTCTGCGCGGTCATGGTTTGTCAAAGGCAGCCAGGCAGGCATATTAGTGTCTACGAAGCCCCTACCGATGGCTTGAAACATATCGTCATCGGTAGGCAACATACCCGTGGGAGTCGAACGACACTTAAAAACCGCGGCCGTGAAATCACGCGGCTTGGGATCGATCCACGTAGCGTTCTCACCGTTGCCGTCGCCTTCCGGACCGTGACACCCAACGCAGTACCGGCGATAGGCTTGCTTGCCTGAGGATGCGCGCCCAATCAGTCTCTTGGGATCCTGAATGTGGCTGTCTTGGGCGAAACAGGCGGCAGCTCCTGCCGCGACTACCAAAGCGAACGTGACTATTGAGATTTTCAATTTCATATGAGTGCTCCTTTCTCTTAGAAAGCGAAATTAGAAAGCGAAATCAAGTCCGATGAATGCGCTGGTGCTCCAGACCGGCGCCGATGGGCCTAGGTTTGCGAATGGGGCACCGCCGAGCCCGCTGAGTGGAGCGGCGCCAATTGTCTTGACAATAGAAAATTCGTTATCAAAGGCCAGGCCTGCTCGGCTGAACATGATCGGATACCAGCGGTAACCGACCGTGTAAGCGTTTATGTTCCCGAGATTCCTGGGATTACTCGGCTGCGCCTGCTTGGACATCCGAATGATTTCATCGCGCTGCACGAAGACCAGTTGGGGACTGAAATGATAATGGGTCTCGATAAACCCGCCGTTCCAAGACGGAGCCTGGGCGCCATCGGGAAGAGCCTGGTTGGCGGGAGTCGAGGTTCCGAGGTACACGTTGTCCCAACCATGCATAAAGAGGGGCAGGAACTCGAACTTACCGGCGTTCAAGTCACCGGAAAAACCGACTCGATAAAATGGCTTGCTGCCCAGCCCTGCGCCTGAAATCGCATTCCCGTTGCCCGTCAGCGGGTAAGTTGGTCTCTGGCCAAGGTAGGCGTAAGCGCCCAGCCTTTGGAGACCTAACCTGCCGGCCTCGAACCCTTGGCTAAAGGTGAGATAGGTATCGTAGGTTCGTGTGTTGGGCAAAAGGGAGCTTCCATTATTGCTGGACAGGACAGCGACGCCATAACGCGTATAGCTATTGATAGAGTGTCCTGAGAATTCCAAGCCGATTTGGTTGTTCCCGAGGCCGAAGTCGTTCGAATCGCCGGGCGGAACGAAGTGATAGTTCTGGTACAAACCTCCGTTGCCTGATAGGAAGAGGAACCGCTTCTCCGAAATCATGTTGTCGAGCTCGAATTTTCCTACCTTGATATTGAGCCAGCGGGTCTTTACGTTATCGAGCCTGAAAAAGGCATTCTCGAAATGAAAAGACGCCGTTGCGTCCGTGGAGGGTAGAACCGAAATCGAAATGTTCTTGTAGAGTGTGCCCGTCAGCCAGATGTCCATGCCGGACAAATCGAATCCGTGCTGGGTCACCCTTCCGGCGGTCGTGGTGGTTGGGTCTCCCGAGACGGCATCAATGGGCTGATTGGTGTTGGTTTCGCGATGCCAGTTGGGGGTAGTGCGGATGGTGATCGGGAAGTACCCGGAATTTTGAAAGATGGGCGAATCATGATCGTTCCCCAACTGATATCCGTTATCCCGAAAAGCTTGTCCGAAACTGTTTAGCTCAGGCCAGGCCGTGTGGCAGGCTGAACAAGGTAGTGCGTACTTCCGCGCAAACGCGGGAATGGCTAGTGCTCTGTTCATAGGTAATGCATAGGCTGGCTGGCTGTCCGTAAAAACCATCACGACGATCAGAGTGGCGCAAGTGAGGATTGAACTTAGGAATGGCAAGCCCCACCTGCGAGCAGAAAAATGCCTCGTATTCACGGGGTCTCTCCTTAATTGACAACGTAGAGTTCCGATAATTGCCTAGGTAGTGGCGCCGGCGACTCAGAGTCAAATAAGGGCGAAATAGGAAAGAAGAGCTCGGCGTTACATTCCAGGCAAGTGCCTTAACTCCCGCCTTGAGGATCACGCACCAGCAAAGCAATGTCTTTGTTCTTGAGCAAGGATGACCCAACACTCAACGCAGATTCATCGCCTATGACATAGACCTAAAGATACGATGAACCTTTCCGATTCCAACTTTTTGCGGAATTGACAGCAAATTGGAAATGGAGTCAAATACTCTCCTCCAGGCTGCAACTAGAAAGGCTCGTCCTCCCCATCATGTGCAAATCCCTCATGCAGATACCTCAGACAGAAAGGAAGCCTCTGCCCCTCCCTGGCGCATCCGTCCTGAGCGCACTGGTTCTTCTAATTTCTACATTCTTTAGTTCATATTCCTGCGCCCAGGAGAGTCCGTACATCGTGACCTATGATCACTACCTCGAAGAGCCCGGAAATCTGGATGTTGAATATTTCTCCACGTTTGGTACGCAGCGCGCCTCCGGCGACTTCCATGCTTTTTGGATGGAGTTCGAGTATGGTGCCAAGGCCTGGTGGACCACGGAATTCTACGTCGACGCGCAAACCACGTTTCACGACAGCACGCTCTTCACCGGCTTTCGCTGGGAAAATCGCTTCCGCGTGCTCCAGAGGGAACATTTCATCAATCCAGTGATCTACGTCGAATACGAACAAAAGAATGGAGCCGATAAGATTCTGAAGGAAGTCGAAGGCCATGACGTTGCCTCCGATTATGCCGACCTCAATTCCCTCCTAAGCCAGGAGCACGACCATGAGCTAGAATTCAAGTTGCTGCTCTCGAAGACCTTCAAAGGCTGGAATGTTGCGGTGAACCCGCTTGCGGGAAAGAATCTTTCGGCTGGCCATCCTTGGGAGTTCGGCTATGCAATGGGTGCAAGCCACCCTCTGGCACTGAGGGCGTCCCCCAACCGATGTAACTTCTGCCGCGAAAATTTCATCGCTGGCGTCGAGATGTATGGCGGTCTGGGCGATGCCGAGAGTTTCGGCCTGAACGTCACTTCCCATTATCTTGCGCCCGCCCTGGCTTGGAACCTTCCATCGGGTTGGACCCTCCGCCTATCACCGGGGTTCGGTTTGAACGACAACAGCCATGGTTTAGTATTGCGTTGGGGCGTGTCCCGAGAGTTCGCCGGTTTCGGCGAAGCAGTGCGCCAGTTCTTGGGCCGCCTATGAGATTCAGTTTGAGGAATTGTTTCCAGCATCTAGTGGCAGCCACGCTGTTGACCGCGTCGTCCGTCGGTCTGCTAATTCTTCCCACTTCTGCGGCACTTGCAAAGAACAGCCCGAAGCAGCAGCCGGACGGTTTAGCTCAGGCGAAGGACGACAGATCGGTTTACGCTGAGATCGCTAAAGCGCCGGAGAACGCACGCTCTAAGCGCAACCCCTTCGAAAATGATGCTGATGCGGTCACTGCAGGCAGGAAGCTTTTCGAGCAACACTGCGCAGAGTGCCACGGGAATATGGCCGAAGGCGGCAAGAAGGGACCTAGCCTACGAGAGGAAGAGGTGCAGCGCGCGTCGCCGGGCGCGCTGTTCTGGGTATTGACCAACGGAGTGGTCCGACGTGGCATGCCCGTATGGTCGAAGCTGCCGGAGCCGCAGCGCTGGCAAATCGTGTCTTTTCTGAAATCGCTGCGCGAGACTGAACACGTAAGCTCGCTTAATTCTCAATAAACGTGCTTATCTGAAATTGACATCTCCCTGCGCCACATTCCGGGACTTCTCTGGACGTATTCACTTGGGATTCAAGGTCCGTCCCGGAGATAATTTCCAACGTGTGCTCATTCGGCTATTTATTTGGGTACGGTTATCTTTGCGGAATGATGAGGCCAGCGGCGTAGTCAACCGTGGCCGTCAACTTGTAAATCCAACCCTCCTCGTCGCGGGCATGGGAAGTCATGTACCGCTTCATCTGCTGCCCTTAAGTTTTCTTTAATCTCCTTCCTGTTAGCCTCGGGTTACCCGATCGCTCTGCCCACGCCTTTGCTACCGCACGGAGGGCTACTTTCTTCGCGTTCGCGCAGAGACTTTGCTTAACGAGGTGCAATGTGAAAGATCGGTCGTCACAAATAATGGGGATGTTGGCAGGGCTGCTGGTGACTGTAGCAATAGGGATCTTAACCATTATTTGATTGTTTCGATGATTCGTGCGGTCCTGGCGCGATGACAACCCTAGTTAGGTCCGCATTGACTTACGTATTAGTCAGCGGCACGCTCTTAGCAGGCCCGCCCGCAAGCGCCCCGATATCGACAATTTTTTCGATAAGCCCGTGCGACTGGATCAATTTCGGCGGAAACGGTTGGGCCGGCGCGGAGCGCCGAATGGGTGGCTAGTGAGGAGGTGTCGGAACTGTTGCCAGTGAACGCTGCAAACGAGTACACATTCTGGCGTCCGTTAGCTGCTTTCTTAGGATAGGGAGCCTATTGGCAACTCGGATCGTCTGAAAAAGTGCCGCTGACGATCATCCAGCTCAAGAACTTACCGCATTCAGAGATTCTTGCTAACGTTTGGTCTTCCCGCAGGGCATTAGGGTCGACGCTCCTTGCCCCCTGCAAAGCTTCGCGTTCGCCGAGTACCGTGTCCGCCCATTCCGAAAGGAGCACAAATTCCTGTTTAAGAAGTTGGAGAGCCTGATGATCAGCCTCAGTAGAGACGGCTAATGCGGTCGTCATGATGTCTGCTTCGATGCGATCTTCATAATCCTGAGACCAAGTTCCCGCGATAGGCATTCCCGAGGTCACTATGTAGGCGACGGCTCGTCTCCACTCCCTCATTTCAGCCAGAGTGACAACTGCCGTCTGCTGAAACTGATTTGACATTTCCGCGGAGTCTTGGGGGGCTCGAGCGACTGCCGGCGCGGGAATCGTAAGCTCGATCCGGCTCGGATCAAAAGTAACTGAACCGCGGAGTGCTTGAGCTAGGCCTTCGATATCTACGTAGGACCGGCCCTCGACCTGGATTACAGCTGCATTCACAGTCGCTCCATTAACGATGAGGGTTTTAGGTGATGTGTCTTGAGCTACGGTTTCAGATACGGACAAAATGACTCCCAGACTCAGCAGGTATACAAAGCATTTGAGGGGTTGCTTCATGTGAATTCGCCTTTTCATCGCGATCAAGGCCATGCCAGCCGAGCCGGCCTTGTTAGTCTACCGCATTGGACCGAGCAGCTGCTTTCTATTAGGCTCAATTATTGCTCCAGATCAAGCATCTCAAGTGGAAGGGCGCCAAGCTCGGATGGAAGTCGGGCAGCTCAAAGGCGATTTTCTGGGGGAAGCTGACGCCAAGGGATAATTAACTACCTAGCTACAAACTACATACCGTTGCAGACTCCTGTAGGTTCCCGACGTATCCTAAGATGTAAAGCTACCGTGGAGAATCCATTTGCCAACCTCTCAGCTTGCACATGTACCAAAACGGCGCAGTACGCGCATTGACCAAGTCAAACAGTTGACTGTATGGGGCCTAGACGCGTCCCGCGAGCCCTACGTCGAGACGGTGCCGACTTCAACCTTAAGTTGCCACGGCTGCAGATACCGATCGACGCACGCGGTTCTGGTGGGTGATATCGTTCTCTTGGAGGTTCGAGAGTCTGCTAGAGGCCCTCAGGCTTTCTCTTCTCAAGCACGGGTACGATGGTTAGAGCCAGCGAAGGGCGGTAACGAGGGGATCTGGGACGTTGCCGTCGAATTGGTGACGCCCGGCAATGTTTGGGGAGTGGAGTCTCCACCAAAGGACTGGTTATTGACAGCCACTGGCCCATCCAAATCTGGCCAGGAACTTCGAGTCCTGCCCCGAGCTGAACAGCAAACGGATCCCGCGGTAAATCAAGGAGCGACTCAGTTATCCGTTTTAGAGCTGACGCCTGCTTCCCAGGTTCCTTTTCTCGCCGAGTTAAGCGAGCACGTTCAGAAGTTGGTTTACGAAGCCGTAACAACAATGGTCATCAACCAGAAGGACAGCGTTATAGGCCAGTTTCGTGCTCAGTTGCAGGATGAGATGAACAAAACTCTGGATCGTATCAAAGAGCGTTGCCAGGAAGAGTTGGTTCACAGGGCGCTAAGAGAGCTCACCAAAGAGCTTGAATCCTTCGTTCAAAGTACTCAGGAACATTGGGTAGGAAAGATTAAAGAGGGTCTGAACGGAGCAGCCACACGCATCAATGCTCAAGCTACACAGGTGAGCGACCAGATCGAGAACATGGGCACGGCCACTCTCGAGCGGTTACAGCTGAGGATGGATACGTTACGGCGGGAAGCATCAGGTGAACTTAGAATAGGATCACTGAAGATTTGCCAGCAGACCGAGGACTTCTGCAAACAATCGGAGCAAGAATTCGTTAGTGAAATGCAACAACGAATTTCGGAATTAAAGAACCAGTTCGAGAGCAATGTCAACGAGCGGCTGGCAAGGGTTGAATCCGAGTTCGTCCAAAAGTCCAGCTCCCTCCTTGATGAGCGAAAAGTGGCTTTGCTCAAACTATCCGAAGCATGCCAAGAGACGGTGCAAGGGCAACTCCGGACTCTCGCCATTTCATCCGTAGGCCAACTGGCCAATACTCTGAACGAGCGAGCCGCAGAGCTGTCTAAACAGTGCATGAGCGAGTTGCAGGATTGGACCAGCCGCTACCTCGAAAGCATAAGCGGATCGATTGCTGAGGTTTCAAAGAAGACGTCGGCCCGTCGCCACGACTAGTGCGCTTGTCGGGCACGAGTTCCGGATTATGGATTTCGGGAGCCGGCTCCAATGTCTGCGGCTGTGAGCCCAGTCCCGAACCTGGATCCCACGCGCACAGCACCGCGATGGTCCGCCCATATACAACAGGCTGCTTAGGACGCCGTAACTCGACCGTCATCTCCGAGGATGCGCCTTGGGATTGGATGGGCCATTGGGGAGAGCAGTGAGTCCGTAAAATTTAGGATAGGTGGAATTTTGTTCCATCCACATTTCCCAGCAGGAGTGCGTGCGACCTTTTGCGTCGTTATCTGTATGGAAGCTCATGTACTCGTCAGAGCCGAACTTCTTGAACCGGGCATATGCACCGCTGATCTCCTCTCCACATAACTGGCACTTCATTAGAACCTCCTGGCGGTCGATGGTTTCTCTTGGGGAACCCGGATGCGAATTGCGACTCCCAGTGTTATGAACATGAGCAATGAAACGACGCCTTTTAATGTTCTCATCTTGCCGCGTGCTTTTCGGCCTTGGCGCGATGGAACTCCTGACGAAAATCGAGCTTCTTCTTATGAAGATATTCCGCGTATTCCCGATTCAGCATTCGTTCTAGGCAGCGATTATCGTGGAACAAGAGTGACTCATTAGAGATGTGTTGGCCTTCCCCTATCCAGCGAGAGTCGGTAGGAGCGATAGGAGAATTGCACCCGGCGCACGTTCGTTCAGCAACGGTGAGCGCCCTAATAGTCAAAGGTTCCACTAGAAACCTCCTCCGAAGGACTTAGCGCGCTTCGGAAAATTCCGAAAGAACGCGGAAAAGGACAATGAAAATCCGGAATCATGGCGCCGTCTCATCTTTTGTCCATCGAATCGCATGACAGCTCGTTGGGCTCAGTCAAAAGCGTGCTGGATTTGGCGGTGACCTCTTGGACGAAATATCAACGAACTGCTAGCGGTGATCGTTGCGCTGCCGCAAGGAACCATTAAATGGTGTGGGCGAACAACATAGACAATCTCACTAGCGATGTTTCATCGCGCCAGTGACTTCAGAATTTAGCTCAGAAAATCAGGTTGGCTTTCGTCAAGGCTGGCTATCCGTTTGCCGCGAGGGCCTCAGTTGAGTGCTTATGCTGCTGATGTTCAGGAGATATTTCTCTATTCCGTGATACAGGCCCTCCGCGACGCGTTGACGATTATCGGGTCGCATAAGCCATTGCTCATCAGCCGGATTGCTGAGAAAGGAGATTTCCGCCAGTACAGACGGCATATCCGCACCCGTTAGCACGACCAACGGGGCCTTGCGGACACCCCGGTTTCGTTTAGGACGGCTGCCGTCTCGCACAAAAGCCGCAAGGGATTCCTGGATATCCGAGGCCAGATCACGAGAACGCGCGACCTCCTTTAACAAGTCCTGAAGATCCTGTATACGTCGGTGGGGCAGAGTGTTTGCTTGCGCGACTTCCATCGCTTGGGGCACGGAGGACAGGATACAGGGACGATTGGTCCGCAGGGCTTGATGGAAAAAGATCTTTGCACGGTATCAGAACTCATGTAATACGTTTCAATTCCTCCGACTTTGGCATCATTGCTGGAATTGGCGTGGATCGAAAGGAACAGATCGGCTTTGGCTTTGTTGGCAATTTCCGTGCGTTGCTCCAAAGTGACAAAGGTATCGGCCTGGCGCGTATAGATAACATTGGCCGAGGGGACCTCGTCCTGGATGAGTTTGCCGAGGCGAAGCGCGATATCCAGGCAAAGATCTTTTTCCATCAAGCCCTGCGGACCAATCGTCCCTGTATCCTGTCCTCCGTGCCCCGCATCAATGACAATCCGGCCACTCTTAAGACCGAGTGACCCCGTCAGCCGGCTCCCTCCAGCCACAGTAAGCTCCCGCCACGCGTCCGGAAATTCAATCTGCAAGCGGTTGCCTTGGTCAAATAAAACGAAAGACTGCACGCTCGTTAGCCGCTCGAATAATTCCCTGAGTTTATTTTGTCTATCTTGAGAAAACGGATCCTTTTCCGCAGGCCCGCCGAAGAGATAGGTGATTTCTAGAGCGATGCGCGCCTTTTGTCGAGCAGGCAGAAAAGTCGGGTAGCTCAGCCGGATCTCTTGTTGCGAGGAGAGAGCGCCGCTGGGCTTGAGACGACTCATCAGAACGACGCTTGGCTCATTCGCCAAACGGTAGTCAAGATTGGTATGATTCTGCAGCGAATAGGCCAGGAACAGCGTTCCACTTTTAGGGCTTATCTCACGAAATTGCGCGCCGACGTAGGTAGCAGTGATGGCTTTCTCGTTCCAGGCCACGATATGACGGCCAGGAATGTACCAAGTGGCAGAATACGCAAGTAAGGCGAAAACCGTGCCCAAAAAGAGAAATCTATTTTCCCGACATCGTGCTATTACGGCGCTACGCAAGTCCATCAGCTTTCAATGCCAATCATGACTTAGAGACGTTAAGCTAATTCCGCAATCTTGTTGCCATTGATTGCTGCAAACGCGAGATCGGCCTAGAGGAACAGCGCGCAGAGTGCCATCCTCATTCCCGACGAGTTTCTGCGGCGAACCGTCCCACTAACGGGCCGCGAATCGGCCCGGATTTGAGAAAGTAGGTCGATTGATTGCCGGCGTCATCGAGCCAGCGACCGAATTCTTGGAAAATACCTAAATACTCTATTCCGAACGAGCCTAAAATATCAGCGACTGGTCACTTTCATGTTGATTGAAGGCGTCTGGGCCGAGGTCATAGTCAGCGGGGAGCACCTCCGGCTGTTCTCCGAACACAACGCTCTTGGCGTGCAAACATCTGTCTATAACGTCACCACCAAGAGCTGGATCGCGCCGTCAGAGAGTGTCGATGATATTGAACAGGGGAAGGAACGCGCTGCAGAGCACGCAAGAGCATACCTCAAACGGGCTGCAAACGCCGAATTGCCTCGATTAGAGTGGAAGAAGGCCCGTTCGACGTAGGACCGATCATACGGTTCCTCCGAATGGGCACGACACGGCATCCCTGCTCTTCACGGCCGCACGATTGATCTCACTAACCGCTTGCTCTGGGACAAGGAACTCTTCTTGCGTTTTCCATACCATCCTTTTTCAAAAGCCTGGCGATTTAGTCCATGGCCAATCTCCACATTGGCCAGTTTCTTTAGGGGTAAAGGTCATGGAACGTCGTGCAACCCGACGCTTTAGAATAAAGCTGCCGCTGACGGTCCGCTGGGCCAACCGATCGGGAAACTGGGAAACTCAGGCGGAGTCCGAGGACATCACTTCTCGGGGCGTTTACTTCTTTTTGCCCGCAGAAATCGAGAAGGGTTCGTCGGTCGAGGTGATCATTGTGATGCCACACCAAATAACCTTGGCCGAGCCTGTTCG
>Ga0207106_1060_pt1 | contig 21403 bp, 24 predicted proteins | sample Alteio_BWMinHeat_78_FD_153535 | JGI IMG/M metagenome (GOLD analysis project Ga0207106, IMG submission 153535) | Enriched cells from forest soil in Barre Woods Harvard Forest LTER site, Petersham, Massachusetts, United States -... | ecosystem: Environmental > Terrestrial > Soil > Temperate forest >...
TCGGTTGGATCGAGATGAGGAAGCGCTGCGCGCCGTGCGAGCGCATCTCGACAGCTACCTAGAAGCCGAAATCCGCGCCGCTTCCAAATAATTGTTGATAGCGCCTGGTCGCCTAGCGTCCTTTGGCGTGATCACCTTTTAAGACCATGCAAGTCGATGACGACTTCGCAACGAGCCGTCCCTGTTCGTCCGTGATTTCGCACTCGATGTAGCCCATCAGGCTTCCTCGTCGCACGACTTTGCCTTCGGCCCGCAATTGAGCCGTCCACACGGGACGAAAGAAATTAATCTTTAGCTCCACGGTAGTGAAGGATTCGTCCGGCGCGAGCGTGGCGGCAAACGCGATTCCCATGGCGGCGTCGGCAACGTCGCAAAGAACGCCGCCATGCAGGGTACCCATTGGATTGGCGTGCTGCGGTCCAGCAGCGAGCGTGAGCACGGCTCGCCCGGCTTCGATTTCCTTGGCTTCAAATCCGATCAGGCGCGCGATGGCTACGTCGTTGGTTTTGACGCGGGCCATGAAGTCTCGTTGCTGTGCGGGTTCCGGGGTCATTTGAGCATCCTCGACAATCGTGGGCGACCGCGTGGTCTCGCCAGTCAATCTAACACAAATTAAATGCGACCGCGCGGTCGCATATGACATCGAACTTGAATCAGGGCAAGGGCTGGTGATTGCCTCGAGGAGGCGATATGAATTTCGTAAAAGGGATTTTCGTTTTGCTGACGCTGACAGCGGGCGCGCTAATGGCGGCGGGAGCGAACCCGCGAGGCGCGGTTCAGTCGCAGACGGCTGATCACGGGACGGCTGATCATGGTTCGGGGACGACGGCCGGAGAAACGACGCAAACGAAGATCGCCCGTGCGCTTTCGGCGGGACCAGCGGGCGTGACCAAGGGGGCGCGCATCGTGGACACGGATGCCCAAGGCAAGACAACCGTTCTGCGCGAAGGCAATAACGGATTCACCTGTATGCCGGGAAACCCAAAGGTGGTCGGCGAACCACCGTTGTGTGCGGACGAGGCGTCGCTGCAATGGTTCGCGGACTTCAAGGCGCACAAGCCGAAACCAACCAACCCGGTGCCGGGCGTCACGTACATGCTCGCCGGCGCCACGCAGAGGAGCGATTCAGATCCTTATGACCAAACGAGCCCGGCGATGACGATCGGGCCGCACTGGATGATCATGTGGCCGTTTGATCCGAAGACCTCAGGATTGCCAGCCGCATACAAGCCTACCGGGGCGTTCATCATGTGGGCGGGAACGCCGTACGCGCACGTGCATGTGATGGGGCGTCCCTGAGGATTACAGCCTGACGACCAGATAGGAGCTGCAATGAGCAAAAAACAGAGTTTCTCCAACGAACACTTTACGAGCGATTCGCTTCGTCGCGATCTATACATAAGTTCGCAGATAAAAGAACGCGCTTTGAACGCGGCCATAGTCGAGGCCGACATAGAACAAGGTTATGAAAAGTATCTGGCGATCTTCGACGCTTTCTATGGCGACGAGATTGAAGTAAGCAGCGAAACTGCAGATGTGCCGATTCGTGGGAAGGACCGAGTGCGCTCGCTGCTTGGGAACTTCTTGTACCCCGTTCACGTGATGGCAGAAGTCGGCGGATTAGTTGTAAAGATTCGAGTGACGGAGATTGCCGGAGATGTTGCCGGCGAGACGCATTCCGCCTGGACAGCCGAGTTCGTCGGCGTTTCCGGCAGAACCAACACCGTGAGTTGGCGCGTGTTCCGGAAATGGAATGGCTCGCGCGTGGTGTACGAGTATCACTACGACCAGCAGCAAAAGGGCGGCCCTCTGACGTCCACTGATTTGAGTTTTAACGACGCCACGCCCGAGCCGGAGTTTGGAAGGCCTTCTTAAGGCGATATTTTGATACGGTGCGCGCGACGTGGCCGCTGGGAGGATAAATCATGAGTACAGGCGCTAGCGTAAAGGCCGCATTGAAATGGGACGTATTCGTGGCAAAACGCCAAGGCCTGACGCGTGATTTGCCGCCGGGCAAGGAAGAGTGGATGTGGGTGCCGGGGTCGGCGACTCTCATCTACGGCGAGAAGGATGCCGTGCTCGTCGACACGTTGCTAACGATCGAACAGGCGAAGGCGCTGGTGGAGTGGGTCGCGGCGCACGGCAAGAACGTGACGACGATCTATGTCACACACGGTCACGGCGACCATTTCTTCGGGCTCGGGGCGGTGCTGGATCGTTTCCCCAATGCGAAAGCCGTCGCGATGGCTGAGGTCGTGAAAGGGATGCGCCGGCAGGCTTCGCCCGAGTCCGTTACGAGCTTCTGGAAAGCGCGATATCCGGGACAGATCCCGGAGCGGTTGGTGATCGCCGAGGAACTCAAAGAGAATTTGATTCATCTCGAAGGACGCGAGTTGATCGCTGTGCCGCTCGGACATACCGATACCGACAACACGACGTGTCTGCATGTGCCGTCAGCGGGTCTGGTCGTGGCAGGGGATGCGGCTTACAACGACGTTCACCTTTACCTGGCGGAGTCCAACGCGCAGACCCGGCGCGAATGGATCGCCGCGTTGGACACGATCGAGGCGCTCAAACCGCGCGCTGTTATCGCCGGACACAAGAAAGCCGAGAGGGAAGACAGTCCCAGAATCATCGAAGAGACGCGGCAGTACATTCGGGATTTCGAGCGCTTAGCCGAAGCGACGACTACGGCGCGGGAGCTCTACGACAAGATGCTGGCGCTTTATCCGAATCGAGCAAATCCAGGGTCGCTGTGGGGTTCGGCACGCGGGGTCAAAGGCTAAGAGGCAGGCGAGGAGAAAATATGGGCAAGCTGGACGGAAAAGTTGCGCTCGTAACCGGCGGCAATGGTGGCATCGGGCTGGCGACGGCAAAACGTTTTGTGAGTGAGGGAGCGTACGTATTCATCACCGGGCGGCGTACAGAGGAACTGGCCGCGGCCGTCAAGGAGATCGGGAAGAACGTAACCGGAGTGCAGGGCGACGTGTCGAAGCTCGCGGATCTAGATCGCCTGTTTGCGCAAATCAAGCGAGAGAAGGGCAAGCTCGATATTGTGTTTGCGAATGCCGGCGTGGCGAAATATGCGCGGCTCGGCTCGATCAGCGAGGAGTTGTTCGATTCGATCTTCAATACCAACGTGAAGGGACTTCTTTTCACCGTGCAGAAGGCGCTTCCGCTTCTGCGGGACGGAGCGTCCATTATTCTGAATGCGTCCATTGTCGGGAGCAAAGGATTGCCGACGAACAGCGTCTATAGCGCGACGAAGGCAGCTGTACGGTCGTTCGCGCGGACCTGGACGACGGATTTGAAGGACCGCCGCATTCGCGTGAACGCGGTGAGTCCGGGCGCGACGGACACGCCCGGAGCGCGTGATTTGCTGGCTTCTTCAGAGGTAGGCGAGCAACGCAAGAAGATGATTGCCACGGTGACTCCACTCGGCAGATTCGGCACGCCCGATGAGATCGCCAAGGCGGTGGTGTTTCTGGCGTGCGACGACAGCAGCTACGTCACGGGAATCGAACTGTTTGTGGATGGCGGCTTCGCGCAGGTGTAGGCGCGTTGGAGGCTGGCTTCAGACTTGGCCTGAAGTCATATCGGAGGAGAGCCGGTCGCGCCGATCGAGAAAATGAAGGAAGCGGGCTCGGAGGCCGTCTTTGACGGCGTCGAGCGAATGGCCGGTCATCGATTCCCACAGACCATCCTGGCGGAAAATCCAATGCCAGAGCGCGTAGGCGATGTGCGCGTAGATCAGGAAAAGCAAAAAGTTGGAAATACCCACGTGGAAGCGAATCGTGCCGGCGAGCAGGGGATTGTCGGTCCTGATCCTACGGCGCGCGCGGAAAATGTGCGATTCGGGCGCGAGGTAGGCGATCATGAAGCCGGAGGTGAGTACAGCGGCCAGCGAGCCGTAGATTGAGATTTGAGAAATCCAAGTTGCGGCTTTCTCCCATCGCGGCGCATCGGTGGGAAGGCGCGAGCCTCCGCGGAAGAAGTAGACCCAGATCGGGCGCGCGAGAAATACGAGCGCAATTAGGGATCCAAGGATGACGTCGCGGCGCATCGCCGCTGAGTTGAACAGCACCCGCGTCCTTTCGCCATTTTCGACAAAGGCGTATGCGAGCGCGCCGCCAAGCCAGTGGAACGCGCGAGTGGCATAGCCGTGAGGAGAGGCGCTTCTGCCTGCATGACGGAAGCTCTCGAGGGTGTCGCGGTTGAATTTCATCTGCGATCCAGATTCAGCAATTGTGGGAATTTGTACTCCCAGCGCGATGAATTTCAGCTTAAGGCGGGCGCGGACTGGGGCTGTTTCTACTGATTCTGCAGGACGTCGTAGCGGGCGATGGCGTAACCGAGTACGGTTCCGAGGAAGACGTCGGACGGGAAATGCGCTCGCAAACTGATGCGCGAAAAGCCGATGGCCCCTGCTAAACCGTAGGCAACCCAGGGGACCCAGCGGTGTTCGCGGTAGCGGCGGGCGATTACCGTAGCGACGGAAATGGCCGCAATCATATGTCCGGAGGGGAAGCTGCTGCCGACATCAGAAGCACTATGGAAGAAAGTATCCGCATAATTCCGTTGCCTGTATATGTCCTGCGGACGCCATCTGGCCGTCACCGTATTCAAGACCGCGCGGAGCACTTCGGAATCGGCGACCGCTTCGCCGGCGAAGAGCGCGGTCTGCTGCATATACGAATCTCGGCGCTGGAGGCCGATGGCATAAAGTGCCGTCGGGATGGCGATTGTTTCCGCGCCCGTCACGTTGCTGCCAAAGGCTCCGTTAAAGTCGCTGAAAACTTTGGTGTGATTGAAATACGGAGCAGCGTACGTATCGGCCGATAGCAATGCGACCGTGGCAGAAGCAACAATAACTGTCGGCGACCAATATCGTTTGTGGGCCAGCTGGCTTGGGAAAGACCACATGTTTTGCTGATCGCGCAGGAAGTTACGGGGCAGGAGGTTGAGCGAAACGTCGCGGGAGTGAGAGGAGGCAGAGCTGGATTCTGAACTGGAGTCAAACTGTTTTGCAGCAGGCGTCCCTGCGGGAGAGATCGGCGGATTATCCTGCGCATGAAGCGCAAGTGACGAGACGGCTATACACACCAAGGCGCATGCACGTAGACAGACGACACGCAGGGGAATGGCGGGCGCCACGTTCACAATACCTCTCAAAGGGATCTATGAGTCGACGGTAAGGCCGATTGTCGACGCTAGGGCAGATTTCGTGATCGTAGCATGCGCGTCGTTAAAGAAAATCCTGCCGCATCGAGTAGGTGCCCAGTTTGGAAACAGAGCCAAGCGGTTGCGTGAAGCGAGTTCGTTCGGCTTGGGCGAGCGGGGGCGCGGCGAGCCTAGCCGAAGCGCTTTTCGATGGTTGAGACGAGATTTTCCCGGTCGTTGTGCGCCGTCGAGTCAGTCTTTCTGGCGGTCGCGGGTGGCGCGGGCGCACTCCATCATAAGGTCGAGGAATTTCGTGTAATTTGCCTCGCCGACGACGAAGGGGTTCGGCTCTCCCGGTTTTCGCCCGCGAAGGGCTGTGAGCTTATCGGCAAACCCCTCGAAGACAGGATGATTCTGAATTTCGACGTCGACTTTCATTCTCCTGGTCCAATCCTCGAAGTGCTGGATGGAGTCGATGAACTCCTGCACCTGACTGGCGTTACCCTGAGCGATGAATCCTCCGCCGACCATTCCGGCGATGTGCGGCTTGCCGTTATCCTTCACCGGGATGATCAGGCCTAGCGAGCCCGGCGTATGTCCGGGAATGAAGACGGGAGTTACGCTCTGGTCGCCAAGCGTGATCGGCACGCCCTCGAAGGCGACCATGTCTTTTTTCGGGAGCTCTACAGGCGGAGGCGCATTTCCTCCCGCAGCGGGCGGGCGGGGAAGGTTGATGAAATCCCAATCGGCCGCGGCCATATAGACGTGGGCGCCGTAATGCTGCTGAAGATACGCGGAGCCGCCAAAGTGGTCCTCGTGGCCGTGCGCCGCGATCACGACTTTAATATTGGCCGGATCGAGGCCGAGAGTCTTCAAGCCGGGTAGAAGTTGCGTTTCGACGTCTTTGGCGTGGCCTGGGTCGATCAACATGATTCCGGCTGAGCTGGGAAGCACGTAGGTCACCGCATTTCCGACGGAGTATGGCCCGGGAATGGCCCAAAAATTATCGAAGAGCTTGACGGGTCCGGGATCGGCGGCCTGATTCGCGCGAGGCGCTTCGCAGAGGAAGTGTTCCGCCTGTGCCCAGTAAGTTCCAGCGATCTTTTTTGCTTTTTCGATGTGCGCCTGAACTTCAGCGGAGTCGGGCTTCGTCGATGCCGGCTGCTGTTGCGACCGCGCAGGCAGCGCAAGCAGGGCGCAAATCGTCAGGGCCGGCAGTAGGCAGGAAATTTTCGTTGGCATGGCGTTTCTCCTCAATCCGTACGCTGCGGAACATCTCTAGAGCGCGTTCTGACCGAACGTTTAAAGCGCGTTCTGACCGAATGCTGGGCTAGCTGCGACGTCGGTTGCGGATCGCCGCTTTGAGCTGCTCGGATCGGCACCCTTATACACCCAACTCTCGTCCAAGTTAACCAGAGTATTTCGCAGCATGGCAAAGAGACAGTGCAGCGAATAACGAGGTCGCACCATCTTACGGACTGAGAGGACTGAATGAAGCTGAGAAAAGCAGCCTTGGCGTTTTTGGTGGTGGTGATGGCTCTGGTTGCGGCGCCGATGTTCCCGCAAGATCAGGGGCAGCCTCCGTCATTTGCACCGGACCAACTGGATCAGCTGGTGTCGCGGATTGCGCTGTATCCGGACCCGCTGGCGCAGATTCTGGCGGCCGCGACCTTTCCGGATCAGATTCCCGACGCGGCGCGTTGGGCAGACAGCACCATTACCTGACCGGCCAAGCTCTGGCCGACGCGATCCAGGCAGACCAACTGCCTTGGGATCCCAGCGTGCAAGCGCTGCTGCCATTTCCGTCGGTGCTGGACATGATGGCTTCCGAAATGAACTGGACGACGGATCTGGGAAACGCGTTCCTGGCGCAGCAGCAGGACGTGATGGATGCGGTCCAGAGGGAGCGGCGGAAGGCACGGGACTTCGGATACCTGCGAAGTAATGGCCAGATTATCGTGGGCGGTGGGCCCTATATCACCGTCATGCCAGTGAATCCTGGTTTTGTCGTAGTGCCGTATTACGAGCCGGGAATTGTGTTCCTTGCGCCGCGGCCGGGCTTCGTGGTGGGCGGGGCGATCCGTTTTGGCTTCGGCGTGACGATTGGAGGATTCTTCCGGCCGTGGGGCTGGGGCTACGATCGATTTGACTGGGACAGGCACGGTGTGATCATCAACAACGAGCCCTGGCGGCGGTCATGGGGCAATCGGCGCGAGTACGAGCATCCTTATCCCGGCGTACGGCGATACGCGCCGGCAGAGCGCGCCGGAGCGGCATGAGCTACACGACCGCAGCGAACGTGAGCGTGCGGCGCCGCGCGAAGGGCGCAGAGCGCCAGAGGAGCACGGCCGAGACGGGCGCGAACGGCGTTAACTGTTAACCGGCCATCGACGACTGACTGCGGTTTCCCGCCATTGACTCGCAGCGGGATATTCAGCTTTCGACGAACGCCTTTAACCTGTTCAGCGCGTCATCCCACTGTTTCGATACGAGGTCGAGGTATTGCTTAAGTTCTTCGATGGGCTGGGGATCGAACTTGTACATGCTTTCGCGCCCGGCTCGGACGCTGTGCACAATTCCGACGCCTTCTAACACTCGCAGATGCTTGGTGATTGCTTGCCGGGTAAGTCTGGAACCCTCGGTTAGTTGAGAGATCGAATACGGCCGCCCTCGGCTAAGCTTCGCAACCAGCGCCAGGCGCGTGGGGTCGCCGAGCGCGGCAAAGACGGGCGCGTTTGCCTGCCGTCTAGACGCCCTGCGATGACGTTTTCTGGGCGACATGGTTTTCGATGTTCTTCATTTGCTCTGTCCAGCCGCCGTCGTTCATGCGGAACGCTTCGAGGCGGCGATCGCTGGGGATTTTATCGAAGCCGGACTCTGTGAGCAGAAGCAACGTACCTGTGGCCGTTTTTTCGAGTCTGAATTCGACCAGTGTGGGCGTCTCATTCGAATAGTCTTTGTTTGGATCAATGGCATAGGGATGCCAGGTGAAGGAAAAGAGACGCTCGGGTTCCATTTTCAACACGACGGCCTCCCATTTAAGGTGCTCGTAGCCGGGATAGGTAATGTGGCCGCGCGAGACTTCGCCGGGCACGAATGGACCGTCCAGCTTCACACGGAACCACTCGCCGAATTCACGGTAGTCGGTGAGGGCGCGCCAGACGCGGGAGACAGGGGCGTTGAGTTCAATACGCTTTTCGATACGGTCATTTGTCATATGCAACCTCGGGGTTGCATCTTAGCGCGGCGATAAGGGAAAGGCAACCGTCTGGTTGCTTGTATGCCACGCCTTTCCTAGTAGGGATGGGCGAGGGACATCAGCGCGAACAGCAGATCCCTCGGCCTTTGGGCCTCGGGATGACAGCTTGAATCTTTGGGCGCCGTCGAAGAAAAGAAAAAGCCTCAGGTCTCCCGACACAATTCGTCGGGACGACCTGAGCTACAAAGTCAGGGGCAGCCCCGAATATGGTGCGAGGCGGAATGTCGCGACCATGGATTCGCTGCGCTCACCATAAAAAGCCGCGACCCACAAAGCTGCGCAAGCCGCAAAGCCCCGGCGCTTGCCGTCGAACAGGAGGACGCGAGGGACATCAGCGCGAACAAAAGATCCCTGGGCCTTCGGGCCTCGTGATGGCAGCTTGAACCTTGGCGAACCGATCAAAGGCCGAGGGAGTCCATTTTAGGCTTTTCGTAGACATCGTCTTCGCCGGGATAGCGGAGGCGGTCGTCGAAGCGGCCGGTCTCCTTTGCCAGAGCCCAGACGAGGCTTTCGCCGGCGGGAAGCGTTTGCGGCTGGCGCTTGAAGACGGGGTCGTCGAAAGCGCGCCTGGCGTCGATCCACTGCCATCCCTTGTCTGAGAATTCGCGAATTACATCTTCGAGGAAAAGCGCATTGATCATTTTGTGGTGAAGGAGCAAGGTGTGCGGAATTTCGTGGCCCAGGACGTCAACTGCGAGCTGACGATAAAACGCGGCGCGGTCAAGCAAATGCGCGACCAGGTAATCCCCAAAGGGCTGCGTGTTTGCGGCGGGCTGCTGCTGAAGCCGCGCGTTCATGCGATCGTCGACGTACCAATCGGAGGCATCGATGGTCACGTGGCCGACGGCATAACCTTTCTCCTTGAGTAGATCGCGGAAGCGATCGCGTTTTTCGGCAGTGTCGCCTTCCTTCAGGCCGGGATAGCGGAACAGGCGCGTGAAGTGATGATAGGACTTGATCAGCGGCTCGTTGCGTTCGAAATCAGCGGCGAAATCTTCGTAAGTTCTTTTTGGCGTATTGAAATTGAAATGCGAGTAAGAGTGATTGCAGATCAGGTGCCCGGCTTCGTCCCATTGGCCGAGAAGTTCCTTGCCTTGCGGTGAGTCGATTCGCATGCCGCAGACGAACAGGGTGATCTTGAGGCTCCATTTATCGAGTGTGTCGAGAATGGCGCGGTTGGCTTCGCGCCAGGAGATGTTTGGACTGACGGAAGTAGTGGGATCGTCCATGGTGACGGCGATGCGGGGCCGTTCGGCCGCGGCAGGGGCGAGCGGCGGCAGGGCCGAGGCCGCTACGAGCGTGCCGACAGTGCGGAGGAATTCGCGGCGATGCATGCGAGAACTATATATCGCGAAGAATGACGTGGGAAATCAAAAGAAAGCATCCCACGTTCAAAAGACGAAACGTGGGGCACCCGGAAAACCTTATCGTGCTCAATGCGTCTCAGCGCGGCGAAATACGAAAAGCAGATCCCTCGGCCCGGAATGCGGGCCTCGGGATGACAGCATAAGGAGAAGCGGCGGCGGGTGCGTCCGGCTCGCGCCGCACGCGCGCCCTCCGCGGAAACCGATGCTGCTAGCGCTAGGGCGCTAGCGGGCGGAGGCGACGGGGGAGCTGACGGAAACTGGCGTGAGCCAGTTGTGGCGGTCAGGTTTGGCGCCAGACAGAATGGCGAAAAACTCTTCCTGGAGGCGCTTGGTAATGGGGCCGCGGCGTCCGGCGCCGATGGTGATGCGATCAATCGAGCGCAGCGGCGTGACTTCGGCGGCAGTGCCGGTGAAGAATACTTCGTCGGCGATGTAGAGCATCTCTCGCGGAATCATTTCTTCGGAGACGCGAATGCCCAGATCTTCGCAGAGCGTCATGACGCTGCTGCGGGTGATGCCCGGCAGGACGCTCGAAGCGAGCGGCGGCGTATAGACGACGCCGTCACGAACAACGAAGATATTTTCGCCGGAACCTTCGCTCACGTAGCCATTGGTGTCGAGAGCGATGCCTTCGGCATAGCCATTGGCGAGCGCTTCCATGCGAATGAGCTGCGAATTCATGTAGTTTGCGCCGGCTTTGGCCATGGAAGGAAGCGTATTGGGTGCGAGACGCGCCCAGGAACTGATGCAGACGTCCACGCCTTCCTCGAGCGCTTCGGCGCCGAGATAGGCGCCCCATTCCCAGCAGGCCAGGTAAACCTCGATGGGGCAGGGCAGCGGATTCACGTTGACGTCGCCATACCCGCGGATCATCAACGGGCGGATGTAGCAGGAGCTGAGGTGATTTTCGCGCACGAGGTCGGCGGCGGCCGAGGAAAGCTGCTCGACGGTGTAGGGACTCTTCATGCGGTAAATATGGCCGGAGTGGAGCAGGCGCTGCATGTGTTCGCGGAGGCGGAAAGCAGCCGGGCCGTGCTTGGTTTCATAGCAGCGGATGCCCTCAAAAACCGAAGAGCCGTAGCTCACGACGTGGGAGAGCACATGAATTTGCGCTTTGTCCCAGGGGATCATTTTGCCGTTGTGCCAGATCCAATCGGTTTTCTTGAGTGCCATCGGTGTCGCTCCTGATGGAAATTATAGCATGGGCGTTTCCGGCGCCTTTGACCGCGAACAAGGGTGCGCAGGTTGGATGCGTGGGCCAAAATGGACGGGCAGCGAGGGGGCAGTGGTGGCCGAAGGATGCCGGCCTGAAGGCGACGCTGCAAACACCCAAGAACCCACCCTTAAAAACGAAGGGTGGGGCACCCGAAAAAGCAACTGCAGATCCCTCGGCCCAGAATGCGGGCCTCGTGATGACAACGAGGAGGCTACTTCAGGGTTAGCGAGGTGAGGTGAGGGGCGCGGGGCGCTCGGAGGGAGAAGGGCGTTCGGCGGGGGCGTTGCGCTCGATGGAGAGGAAGTCGCTGCGGGCGGCCGAGCGCACGGTGCCGTGCGCGGTTTCCCAGAGGCCGAGCAACAAGAAGGGAACGATGGTTGCCGCGGCCAAGACTTTCGCTCTTGAGCCGACCTTGGCTTCCGGTTCCCAACGGAAGAGCTGCTGGCTAAGGAAGAAGGCCATGGCTGCGCTGACGGCGAGCGCGGTGATCTCTGCGCCGATGTGCGTGATGCCGACGCGGGCGACCATCACGCGTTCCAGGCCGGTGACGAGATAAGTGGCCGGAAGGAAGAGCGCCAAGCGCTGAAGCCAGATCGGGAGGATGGGCAGCGGCAGCGTGGCCCCGGAAAGTAATAAGAAAGCCGACCACACGAGTTGGTTAATGACCTGAGTTTCCTGGGTGCTATTCGTGACGCTGGCAACAATCAGGCCAAGGGCCGCGAAAGTCACAACTCCCACAGAGACCAAAAGGAAGGCGCCGCCCAGGTTTCCCCACTGGCTCATGTGGAAGACTCTGCGGGCCAGCACGAACTCAACAGACACGATCGGCAGCGTCAAAATGTAGTTCGAAAGAATGCTCGAGGCCAGCATGGCCCCGGGTCCGACCGGCGCGACGCGAAAGCGGCGCAGGATTCCCTGTTCGCGGAAAGTCACAAGCTGGACACTCAGGCCCTGGAAACTGCCCATGACGGTTATGGCCAGCACCGAGGAGAGCGCGTATGGAATGGCGGCAGGCGCGTAGCGCGCAAAGTAGGCGAGGACGGGGACCAGGATAATCAGGGGAAAAATAAAACCAAAGAAGATGAAGGCGCGGTTGCGCAGCGCCAGCCGCATGCGAACTTTAGTGAGTGTCCAGGCGTTTCTCAATCGCGCAGGCTCCTGCCGGTGAGCTCGAGGAAAACGTCTTCGAGCGAAGGCGCGGCAATATCGAGGCTGGAGAGTTCGTTGCCGTGGGCCTCGAGGTATTTGACCAGCGAAACGATGGTTTGCGGCACACGCGTGGAGTGAACCACATAAACGCCGTCGGAGGCGCGGCAATCGGCAACGCCTTCGAGCTGCTTGAGGGCGGCGTCGGATTCGGGCCGGGCCAGGCGCAGCTCGATGCGCGTGGTGCCGGCAGAACGCTGTTTGAGCTCGCGCGGCGTGCCCTGGGCGATGACGCGGCCCTGATCGACGATCGCGACGCGGTCGCAGAGTTTTTCGGCTTCTTCGATGTAATGCGTGGTCAGCAAGATGGTTTTCCGCTCCTTCTTCAGCTCTTCAATGATGGTATAGATCTCGCGGCGGACTTGAGGATCGAGTCCTGCGGTGGGTTCATCGAGGAAGAGCACGCGAGGCTCGTTGACGAGCGACATGGCTAGAGCCAGGCGCTGTTTTTGGCCGCCTGATAGCTGGGAGTAGAAGGTATTGCGCTTTTCTTCGAGGCCGAACCGCTTGAGCAGGGCGGCGGGATCGCGGCGGCGTTTGTAAAAACTGGCAAACATGGATACGGCTTCGCCGACGCGGAGCTTATCGGGCAGCGCAGTCGCCTGGAGGACGGCTCCGATCTCCTGCTTGAACGTGTCGCCAGGAGTCTGGGGATCGAGGCCGCAGACGCTGACGATGCCTCCGTCGGGCGGGCGGAGACCTTCCAGGATTTCGACGGTGCTGGTTTTGCCGGCGCCATTTGGCCCGAGTAGGCCGAAGACTTCGCCCTCCCGGACTTCGAAGCTGACGCCGCGGAGGGCCTGAACCGGGCCGTAGTGCTTCGTGAGGTTGTGGACCTCGATGATAGGGGCGCTCACGGTGTAAACGGGTATCTATAGCACATTTTGAAGGGAGACGACGGCAGGGGAGGCAAATTGGCCGCACGCTTTTGGAGGGGCAGGAGCAATAAGGGAATGGCCTTGCGGGCACCGCACAACTGCAGATCCCTCGGTCGCCTCCATGAGTATCAGCAGAGACAAAGAGCGGCGCGGCGACCTCGTGATGACAACAATCAGGCTTCGCGATGCATTAGCGGAGGGGGATAGGAGCGGTGCTTTCTTCGATCGGAGCGTTTAGCTTGGCGGAGCTTGGATTTGCGTGGGACGGGTCGTCGGCGTTTTGGAGAGGAACGGGGAGGAGTCCAGGCGTGCTCGGCGGCGACGCGGCGTTCGACGATGCGGGCGCCTTCGGATTCGAGGAGGCGGCGTTGGAGGCCGGCGAAGGGCTCGCGGATGACGATACGTCCGCCCGCGGCGACAACGCGGTGCCAGGGAATGGCTTGACCGCGCGGGCAAGCGGCCATGGCTCGGCCGGCGGCACGAGCGCCGCCCGGGAGGCGCACAGCCAGGGCCAACTGGCCGTAGGTGGTAACGCGTCCTTTGGGGATGCGCTTAACGAGGGCGTAGAGTCGCTTCCAGGCGGCGTCCATGCCGGTAAAGATAGCCGCAATGGAGGCGAGTTGCCAGACAGGCGGGGCCCTGACTCCTCAGGGGAAAATTTCAGGGCAAAGGGTGGGGCACCCGCTTACGCTCGAAGAGAAAATCCCCAGGGCCGCGCAAGTGCGGCGCGCGCCCTGGGCTACAAGGAGGCCGAGGGGCTCGAGTTATTGCACAAAGGAAGCGAGTTGCCATTTTGGGGAGTTTAGGAAACACAATAGGCAGAAAAAGTCACAGTAGTAGCATCTAAGTAACCAGGGTAAGAAGGGCCCCTCACCTCCCAAAGTTCAGGTTCAAGTTCCTCTGCGACGAGCACATTCGAAGTGTCGGGTTCCTCTGCCGATGGATTTTTACGCGAGGAGGGATTCTCGCAATGCCGATTTTGAGGGTTACAGACCTTACGAGAGATTCTTCGACTGCGTGGCCGCGCGGCCGCAAAACGGCCGAGGAAATGCGCGGCCACTTCGCTCAGAATGACACCGCATGAAGGGGGTAAGGCCGGGGTTTGGGCCGGAAGAGTGTTAAGGCGCGACGGTGGGACTGAGGAGGGATTCGCCGAAAAGCGTCGGCGGCAAAATACGCGCTTCGTCTGCGTGGCCGAGCGGACCGAAAATCGGTCCGAGGAAATTGCACTTGGCCACTTCGCTCAGAATGAGACCGCGTAGAGGCGGCAAAAACGCGGGTTTTGGCTGGGGAAAGTGTGAAAGCGCAACGGTGGGGCACCCGGACACGAAAGAAAAACCGCACCCTTAAAAACGAAGAGTGCGGCACCCTCGCAGGATAAACGTAGGTGAAGGGCACCAGTGAGGAACATCGGAGCGAGAAGAGAGCCGAATCGAAAAATTCGATGTGGATGATCGATAAAAGAAAACGCGAGGGTCAGCGAAGGTGCGTAGACTCATCGCGCAAAACTCAGAGGTGGGTGGGAGCGATGATAGTAACTGAATCGGGGAGTAACCGATAAGAGGCAACAATGCCCGAATTCGCAGCATCGAACTTGACGATGTAGTGGACGCCTCTTACACTACAAGTAATGATTGGGGGGTTTTGAGGAGCAGCATGGCTTTCGTACGGCGCAAAGGCAACGCCTATTACCTGGTGCACAACGTGCGCCAGCGCGGCAAGGTGAAGCAACTTCACCTGGCCCGGCTGGGCGAGCGTCCTAGAATCACCGATGACGTAGTGCGCCAAGTCAACCGCACTTATCCTTTCGTGGACGTGAATTGGACAGAGCTGCGCGAGCAGATGAATACGCGCGTGGAGCTGTTCGACTCAAAGTCCGCGTACGTTCGCAAGCTCATCGCGACGCTTCGTACCCTCAATCTGGACTTGGCCGATCTATTTCCTCCGCTATTAGACGTGTCCGAGGCGCCGACGACCGGGCAGGAACTGGTCACACAACTTCGTCTTTTGCATTCGACGGTGGGTGTGAAACTTGACCAGTTCGATCGAGCGCCACATCGGGCGGTGATGGCGGAGCGGAATTTTCGGTAAGTGGTCAGGAGGCACAAAGCCATGCGCGCCAGCCAGCAGCGTCGGTCTTTGGATCCGACCCTGAGAAGCATTGAATCTCAGGAATTCGAGAATTCTCTCCGCGAGAAGATCGTGGGGCAGGAAGAGGGCATCCGCGCCCTCGTGGACCTGTACCAGGTCTTCTGCGCGGGAATGTGCCCGAGCGGGCGTCCGGTGGGGAATTTGCTGTTTCTGGGGCCGACCGGTTCCGGCAAGACACGCATCGTGGAGGCGGCTGCGGAGATTCTCTTCGGCGATCCGCGCGCGGTGATCAAGGTAGACTGCGCGGAATTTCAGCATTCCCACGAAATCGCGAAGTTGATTGGCTCGCCGCCAGGTTATCTGGGGCACCGCGAGACTCATCCGCTGATTACGCAGGAAGAGCTGTCGAAATATCACACCGAGCAATTGAAGCTGAGCTTTTTGCTTTTCGACGAGATCGAAAAGGCGTCGGATTCCCTGTGGCAATTGCTGCTGGGGATGCTGGACAAAGCCACCCTGACCCTGGGCGACAACCGGCGTGTGGACCTTTCGCAGGTGGTGATCTTCTTGACGTCGAACCTGGGAGGCGGAGAGATCACAGAACTGATGAGCGGAGGCATGGGGTTCGTGCAGCCTGTCGACAAGCCGGCGGACACGTTAGATGGCAAAGTTACCCGCACGGCGCAGGAAGCGGCGAGGAGGAAGTTTTCGCCCGAATTCATGAACCGGCTCGACAAAGTGGTCGTTTTCCATCCGCTGCGGCCGGTGCAGCTCGAGCAGATTTTGGAAATCGAGCTTTCCATGGTGCAGCGGCGCGTTCTGGACACGGCCAAGGGGCAGTTCCTTTTCCGGGTGACTCCGGCGGCGCGCAATTTCCTGCTGCGGGAAGGCACGGACTTGAAATATGGCGCGCGGCACCTGAAGCGCGCGATAGAACGGCATATCGTCTATCCGCTGGCGAACCTGCTAGCGACGAGCCAAGTCCACCTGGGCGACCTGCTGTGCATCGACTGGGACGAGCGCGAGCAGAGGCTCACGTTCGACAAGGAAGGCGAAGGCGCGGTCCTGCCGGTGGCGGCTCCTGCAGCGGCTGCGGCGGCCGGCGCGCAGTCAGCGAAGGCAACAGGCGGCAAGCCGGCCGAGGGGCCACCTGCAATTGCGGCGCGCGAAGCCAAGGCTCCGATTACCGTGCCGCTTTCGCCATTGCCCGCACCGGCAAGCAGGCGGAAGAACGAGTCGTAGGCGCGAAGTCTCGGTATCCATCGCAAATATCCGCTACACGGTTACCACAATTTTGCCAATCTGCTGGTTTGACTCCATGTAGCGGTGCGCTTCCACGATCTGCGCAAATGGAAAGACGCGGTCGATACGCGGCTTGAAATACTTCCGGTCCGCCTGTTGCGTGGAAGCGGACAACTTTTGCGGTTTCGTTCGCCACGTCAATCTCTCCGTGCGCTTGTGATTTCTTGGAATCACTAAGATGCGCGTCACTTCCTTTGCGGGTACCGAAGCTTTACGGGTACCCAAGTGCCCGCGGCTTGTCGCGAGCGGATAAGCCCAGGAGAGTAGAAACCCCAGCCTTTGAGGAAAGGCGCGAAGGCTGGGCTAGAGGGGGAGCGCGTCCGAGCCTTACACGCCCAGGGCTACAAAATCTTTTCCAACGTTCACGGTCGCAGGAGCCGAAAAGCCTCAGGTCGCGCACAAACCGCGACGACCTGAGCTACAAGACCACTAGGACGCAAACCAAGCAAATCATCGAAGGACTTGTAGGCGGCAGGCCCTAGCCGGCGGATTCGGCGGAGGATTTGGGCTTCCAGCGCAGGATGGGCCTGCGGGCGGCGCCGACTTCGTCCAGGCGGCCGACGCGTGTGGAGTGCGGCGCAGTCTTCACCAAATCGGGCTGCGTGGCAGATTCTTCGGCGATCGACTTCATAGCGTCGATGAAGAGATCACATTCTTCCTTGGACTCGGATTCAGTTGGCTCGATCATCATGGCGCCGGGAACGATGAGCGGAAACGCGGTCGTATAAGGATGGAAGCCGTAGTCGATGAGTCGCTTGGCGATATCCATGGTGTTCACGCCGTGCTTTTTCTGGCGGCTATCGCTGAAGACGACTTCATGCATGGAAGGCGACTTGTAAGGCAGGTCGAAGACGCCTTCGAGATTCTTGCGGATGTAATTGGCATTCAGCACCGCGTCTTCGGTGGCCTGACGAATGCCAGGGCCATAGGCAAGAATGTAGGCCAGGGCGCGAACCAGCACACCGAAATTTCCTCCAAACGCGCGCACGCGCCCGATGGATTGATGCCGAACCGGTTCGAGCATAAGGCGGCCGTCTTTTTCCACCAGCACGGGAACGGGCAGGAAAGGCTCGAGATGGCTTTTTACCAGCACCGGGCCGGCGCCGGGGCCACCGCCGCCGTGCGGAGTGGAGAACGTCTTGTGCAGATTCAGGTGCATGACGTCGACGCCAAAGCGTCCGGGCTGGGCGACGCCGGCGAGCGCGTTCATATTGGCGCCGTCCATATAAAGCTGGGCGCCGTGGGCGTGGAGTATTTCAGAGACCTCCGCGATGCGCTGCTCGAAGACGCCCAACGTAGACGGGTTGGTAACCATCAGCGCGGCGACGTCGTCGTTGACGATATTTCGCAATTGGTCGACGTCGATCTGCCCGCAGGCGTCGGAGCGGATGTTTTCGACTTCGTAACCCGCGATGACGGCGGTGGCGGGATTCGTTCCATGAGCCGAATCCGGGATGAGGACTTTCTTGCGGGCGCTGCCGCGGCTTTGGAGGTAAGCGCGGATCAGCAGCAGGCCGGTCAATTCGCCTTGTGCGCCGGCCGCTGGCTGCAACGTGGCGGCATCCATGCCGGTGATTTCGAGCAGGCATTTCTGCAGGGTGAAGAGAATCTTCAGGCAACCTAGCGAGAGCTGCTGCGGCTGATATGGATGCTCAGTGGCGATGCCTTCGAGGCGCGCAATGTGCTCGTTGACGCGCGGATTGTATTTCATGGTGCAGGAACCCAGCGGGTACATGCCCAGATCAATGGCGTAATTCCAGGTGGAAAGCCGCGTGAAGTGGCGAATGACTTCTATTTCGCTGACTTCGGGGAAGCCCTCGATATCGCGTCGCGCGTAATCGGCTCCGAGCGCCGCCTGCACGTCGACCGCAGGCACGTCGGAGGGCGGCAATTCGAAGCCGCGCTTTCCGGGCGCTGATTTTTCGAAGATCAGGCCTTCGTTTTGGCTGACGTGACGGCTGGCTTTTTTGATTTTATCGGGCAATTGGGTTCCTCGGAAAAGCCCCACCCTTTCCTACCACCCCAATCCACGCAAAATCGGCATGTCTTGGGGACCCCGGAAAGGATGGGCTACAAAATTCTGCAGTCATTGCAAGCAATGACATGCCGGCCTAAAGGCCGGCGCTACATAAAAACCCGCTCTCACGCACGCTCCGCTCAGCACGGCTCTCACACCGGGACGGCGAGAGTTTCGCGAACGGCCTCGGTGAGCCGTTCGATCTCCTCGCGCCGCGTCGTTTCGGTAACGCAGAGCAAACCGCATTTGGTGAGCTCCGGATAGTGCGCGCCCAAAGGCAGCGGCCCGATGATTTTGTCGCGCAGCAATTGCGAGTTGATGATGCGCACCGAGCGCGGGAATTGCAGGACGAATTCGTTGAAGACCGGTCCATCGAAGACTCGGCGGACGCCGGGCAACTTTTCGAGCTCGGCCACGGCAAACTGGGCTTTGGAGATATTCTGCTCGGCCATTTCGCGCAGGCCTTGTTTGCCGAGCAAGCAGAGATGAACCGTCGCCGCCAAGGCATAAAGCGCCTGATTGGTGCAAATGTTCGAAGTGGCGCGCTCACGGCGGATGTGCTGTTCGCGGGTCGCCAGCGTGAGGCAAAAGCCGCGGCGTCCCTGTGCGTCAGTAGTTTGGCCGGCGAGGCGGCCCGGCAGTTGGCGGATGTCTTTCTCGCGCGTGGCGATAACCCCGGCGTAGGGACCTCCAAAGCTTGGGGGGATTCCGAAGCTTTGCGTTTCGAGCGCGACGATGTCGGCTTCGGCGGGCGGGCGCACAGCACCGAGCGAGACGCCTTCGGCAATCGAGACGACGGTGAGCGCCTCTGCGCCGCGCGCGATTTGCGCGATACGCGGTACCGGCTCAAGTACGCCAAAAAAATTAGGCGATTGTACGAGCACGGCGCCGATTTCGCTGTTCATGGACGCGGTGAGGGCGGCAAGATCAATTTGGCCCGAGGACGTGAAGCCGATTTCGTCGATCTGTAGATCAATATTGCGCGCGTAAGTCGCCAGCACCTGGCGGTATTCGGGATGCACGGAGCGCGCCACGAGCACGCGGCGGCGGCGCGTAAGGCGTTGAGCCATGAGCGCGGCTTCGGTGGTGGCTGTCGAGCCATCCCACATGGAGGCGTTGGCCACTTCCTGGCCGGTGAGCTCGGCCATCAGGGTTTGAAATTCGAAGATGGCTTGCAGAGTGCCCTGGCTAATCTCGGCCTGATAAGGCGTGTACGAGGTGAGGAATTCACCGCGCAGCAGGATTGTGTCCGTAACTACGGAACGCAGGTGGTTATAGACGCCGGCGCCCAGAAAACTGGTGTAGCCCAGGGAATTTTCGGCGGCGCGCTCGCGGAAATATTGGATCAGCTCGGCTTCAGAGAGCGGGCCGGGCAAATCGAGCGGCCGCTTGAGGCGCAGCGCTTCCGGAATCGACGAGAATAGCTCGTCGATGGAACGCGCGCCGATCACGTCGAGCATCTGGCGGCGCTCGGAGGGGCTCTTCGGGAGATAGCGCATCAGTTTTTCACGGGGCCGAGGCTTCCTTCTGTTTATCGGCGATGAAAGCCTCGTAGGCGGCGGCGTTCATGAGCTTGGAAAGCTCTGCGGGATTGGCCAGCTTGAGTTTGATCAGCCAGCCTTTGCCGTGCGGGTCTTTGTTGATCGTTTCGGGTGTTTCGGTCAACCCCGAATTCACTTCGGCGACTTCGCCTGAAACCGGCGCGTAAATATCGCTGATGGCCTTGACCGATTCCACGGTGCCGAGGGATTGTCCCGCATTAAGCTTTGTGCCGGGCTTAGGGAACTCGACATAGACAACGTCGCCGAGCTCATGCTGGGCATAGTCGGTGATGCCGACGGTGGCGAGATCGCCTTCGAAGCTCACCCATTCGTGTTCCTTCGTGTAACGATAGTCGCGGGGATAAGACATCTTTTCTCCCTTGTTCCTTTCTACCTTAGACTCAAGCGCCGTTAGCGGCACTCAGGGCTGCAAAAAGCAGCTCCCTCGCTCTTCCCGCTCCAACGCGCGCAAGGCCTGCGCGTCGGGGACCCGTAAGCCGCCTTTGTTCTGAACCCCGCTAACGAGCCCGCTTGTAAAACGGCACGGGCACGATTTTGGCCGGCGCTTCCTGAGACCGAATGCCGATGCGAATCTGGGTCCCCGGAGCGCTCGATTCTACAGGCACGTAGGCCATGCCGATATTCTTTTTCAGAAACGGCGCGGGCGATCCGCTGGTGACGCGGCCGGCTTTTTGGCCGTCGGCAACGAGCACGGGATAGCCATCGCGAGCAATCAGGCGATCCTGCATCTCGAAGCCTGCAAGGATGCGGCGGATTCCGCTATCCTTTTGGGCTTGCAATGCGCTCCGTCCGAGGAAATCGCCTTTGCCCAGCTTGCAAATCCAGCCTAGATTAGCTTCCCAGACCGTGGTCGTATCGTCAATTTCGTGGCCGTAGAGGCACATGCCGGCTTCCAGGCGCAGCGTATTGCGGGCGCCCAGGCCGCAGGGCAGGAGCTCTTCGGATTTGCCGGCGTCGAGCAGGGTATTCCATAATTTTTCGGAATATTCGGGCGCGAAGTAAATCTCGAACCCATCTTCGCCGGTGTAGCCGGTGCGCGCGATCAGCGCGTTCACGCCGTCAATTTCGCCATGAAGGAAATGGTAATACCTCAGCTCCGCGATAGGCTGACGCGTGAAGCGAGTTAGAATTCCGAGCGCCTTAGGGCCCTGGATGGCGAGCTGCGAATAGCGCTCTCCGGCGTTTTCCACCTGGGCGTTGAACCGGCCGCGGCCCGCGTCGCGGATGTATTCGAAGTCCTTATCCTGATTGCTGGCGTTCACGCAGAGAAGGTAGTGGCGGTCGGAAATTTTGTGCACCAGCAGATCGTCGACGAAGGTTCCCGCGGAAGTCATCAGGCCGGAGT
>Ga0207106_1065_pt1 | contig 21287 bp, 15 predicted proteins | sample Alteio_BWMinHeat_78_FD_153535 | JGI IMG/M metagenome (GOLD analysis project Ga0207106, IMG submission 153535) | Enriched cells from forest soil in Barre Woods Harvard Forest LTER site, Petersham, Massachusetts, United States -... | ecosystem: Environmental > Terrestrial > Soil > Temperate forest >...
CAAAATAATTTTACATTTGAATTAACTGTGTTATTGACAATTATTACAGTTGGCTAAACCTGGTAATTTTTTTTACCTTTCTTAAAAAGAAATTGGACTTAACTACAATCTTAAACAAAACCCTGGCTATTAGAGTGATTGATCACTGATAGTTTTGAAATGACTCAAATGAAAAATATTCTTATTATACTTTTTTTCATCACGTTATGTAGAAGTGGTCATTCTCAATCGAAACTCTTTTTCAAGTCCAGGGAAAATACAAGAGTTAGTATTCATGCAAATTATTATTATCAATTCAGCGCAGCGGATTCCAGCGGTGATTCCATTTCTTATATAGTTAAAAAAAAGCCGCGATGGTTGCAATTCAATCTCAATGATCACTCGATATCCGGAAAGCCAACAACTCCTGGCCAGTTCCCGGTCGAAATAGTTGCTTATACAAAAACAGATACCTCCCGTCAGCCATTCATGCTGACGGTTTTTAATGAACACACTGAAAATATTCTGTGTCTTGGTAATTCTATTACGAACGGCGTAGATACATTCAACAGCTATCGCCGCGATTTGTGGCAAATGCTTCACGCCGGTCATTATAATTTTGATCTTATTGGATCCTGGAGCCGGCATCACATGGGCAGCATCGTACCTGTTCCTGATTTTGATATGGACCATGAAGGACATTCAGGCTGGACATTTGAAGATATATTAAAGCCTCCATCTTGGGATAGCGCAAGAGGCAACCTGCATGAATGGATAAGGTCATATACGCCTTCTATAGTTTTAATTGAATTAGGAACAAATGACATTTTCCATTGCCTCAAACCAAGGGAGATGTTCAGTAACTTAAATGTGATACTTGCCTTATTGCGGGAAAAGAACAAACATGTAAAAATCTTTCTTGCCCAAATTCCTCCATTGGGAGCTCAATGGAGTGAAAAAAAATTATGTGGCAATGATACCAGTTATGCAAAAGCTATAATAAACCTGGATAAAGAAATTATTTCTTATGCAAAAAAACATTCGACTTTGCAATCGTCAATAAAGGTTGTGGATCAGTTTACCGGCGTCAATCCATCAACGGATATGTTTGATGATATTCATCCAAACACAAGCGGAGAAAAGAAAATGGCTGAAAGATGGTTTAAAGCAATTCAGCCTTACCTGGTGAAGCTGTAGAATGATTCATCATATAAAAATTGAAAATTGTCATTTATACAATTATTCCATATAAAAAATTATATTAGCACTTCTGAAAGCTTTCGCATGATTTGCCTGGTACCGTTATACTGTTTTGGCTATATATTTTTTGATAAAAATATTTCGCCAATTAATGATGCTGCCAAAATTCATACTTATTATTTTAGCGTGAATGGAAGCGATAAGAATGACGGTTCTGTTGAACATCCCTTTAAAACAATTGCATACCTGAATGGGATTCGCCTTGTTCCGGGCGATAGTGTTTTTTTTAAATCGGGAGAAATTTTTAATGGAAATTTATTGCTAACAGGATCAGGGACCAAAGAGAGACCTGTTGTGATAACATCTTACGGAGACGCTAATGCAGTAATAAGCGGTGGAAACGGCACGGCTATTGACCTTTCTGATTTGTCTTATGTTAACATAAAAAACATTACCTGCAAAGGTTCAGGACGAAAAGATGGTAATACAAAGCCGGGCATTTCTATCAGTAACTGTAGTAATGTTTCTATCGAAAATACAGATATCAGTGGTTTTCAAAAATCCGGTTTGCAGATATATAGTTGTAATAATATAACAATAGATAAAGTTTATGCTCATGATAATGGAGCAGCGGGGATCGGTGTTGAAGGCGACTTTAAAAGCAAACTGACCACCCGTAATATCTTTATCACTAATTGTACAGCAGAAAATAATCCGGGTGATCCTTCCAATCTTACCAATCATAGTGGCAACGGGATTGTTACAGGGCACTGTACAAATGTTATAATTGATCATTGTATGGCAACGAATAATGGCTGGGATATGCCACGCATTGGTAACGGCCCTGTCGGGATCTGGTGCTATGAAGCAGACAGTGTGATCATCCAGCATTGCCTTTCGTATCGTAATAAAACATCAGCTGGCGCCGCTGACGGCGGGGGGTTTGATTTTGACGGAGGAGTTACCAATTCAATCATTCAATATTGTCTTTCTTACGAAAACCAGGGTAGCGGTTATTGTATGTTTCAATATTGGGGTGCAAGTCCCTGGTACAATAATGTGATCAGGTATAACATCAGCGAAAACGATGGTTTGGTTTCTGATTCACGCGCCGGCGCATATGTATGGAACAGTTCAAAAGACGAAAAACAATTTCATGGTTGTGATTTTTACAATAACACTATATATAATTCAAAACAGGCAGCATTGAGTTTTTCAGTAACCAGCGAGCGAAAAGATTTCAGGTTCTTCAATAATATTTTCATCGCAAAAGATAGTTTGATAAAAGGAAAAAAAGGAAACGATGTTTTCCTGGCAAATGATTGGTGGAGCCTTGAGAAAAAATTTAATGCTGATGGTATGAATGATTTTGCAAACTGGATCACCAGCAGTAATATAGAACAGGTAAATGGAAATATAAAAGGCCTCAACCTGTTGCCGCCGTTCAAAAGTGCAGACAATGCAACTATTACAAATGTATCACAATTAAATGATTTTTATAACTATAAAATATCAGGATATTCTCCTGTAACGCAGTCAGGTATTGATTTGCAAGCTCTTTTTAATATCAATACCGGTGACAAAGATTTTAACGGACAACTTATTGACAGAAAATTTATAGGAGCCTGTACACACCCATAATAATATGCAACGCAGAAAGTTTATAAAAAATTCAATTGCTGCAAGCCTTGCACTCCATCCTTTAACAAAAAGCTTTGGAAGGAATGTTTCACTGGTTTCATTCAATGATAAACTAAATGGTCCTCCTAAACCTGTTTTTATTTATAATGATTGGTCATCTTATGATGAATTGTCGGACAATATTCCGCTTACAGAGGAATTGGCTATGAAAGAACTGAAAGAAGTATTGCGATTAAAAAATAGCGGCGTTCAGATTGATTATTATTTGATGGATGCATTTTGGTTTGACCGTGATGGCGGCTATCGTACCTGGCATAAACAGCATTGGCCAAATGGAGCTGGTAACTGGCTGCGATCCTGTAAAGAAAATAATATTCTGCCCGGCATGTGGTTCTCTACTAATTTAATTTTTGGCGGTGGAAATATTATTTTGAATATGATTCCTGAATGGAAAAGTTCTGAAGCCACTGATCCGGGAATTTTATGTTTGTTTGAAGGCGCCTATCTCCCGCATCTTGCCAATACTTTACAATTATGGTATAATGAAGGCGTGCGTTTGTTCAAATTTGACTTTGCTTATTTTGAAGCGGCTACTCCTGAAGCAAAAGCAAAATATTCTTTAGATGAAATAAAAGAAAAAAATAAAGTTGCCTTCATGCAAATGCTACAAAAGTTTCGTGCTAAGAATAACGATGTTTTGATCGTTGGGTATAACGGTTTTGGCGGCGTTCTCGATAACACGTACACGCCATTTGCAAAAACCGTCGACCCCAGGTGGCTGGATACATTTGATACTCTATATAGTGGTGATCCCCGTTTTTCTGATGTCCCCATGATGAATATCTGGCGCTCGGAAGATGTATATCATGATCATCAGAACAGGGAGTTTGAATTTAATGGGTTGCCTTTGCGCAGAATTGATAGTTGCGCTTTTATGAATGGAGTTACCGGTACCTGTTACAGTCGCGCTATGCATTGCTGGAAAGGCATGCTCATCCTGAATCTTGCACGGGGAGGATGGGTAAATGTATATCATGGCAACATGGAATTAATAAATGATGAAGATGCAAAATGGTTTGCTAAGGTGCAGCAAATGTTTCATCATTTACAAGGCAAAGACAGCATAAGTTCATTTGGCGGAATACCCGGCATGGCTTTGCCTTATGGGTTTAAGGCCGTCGATGAGAACGGAGTTGTGTGTACCGTTGTAAATCCTTCACAGCAAATGGCAAGTTTACAAATGCCTGTAAACAATTTTCATCAATCAAAATTATTATATGCAGATGGCGGCTTTACTCCAACAATAAAAAATGATACGATCATTTTGGGTGCAGAACAAATGGCTGTTGTGGGCTTTGATGCCTATGCAAATGATAAATATGATCTCGGCAGGGACGAGACCATACAAATTCCTCAAAGCATAACAAAACTTGAAGCACAATTTACTCGCGGTAAAAATAATTCGATTGAATGTGAGTTGAATAATTTACCCATAGCTGATATACGCATAATATTTCAGCAATTTGGAAAGGATGGAAATCCATACCGCACCTGGGGTGGCGCTCCGCCAAATGGAAAAAAGATGGATGAGCTGATCAGAATAATAGTGAAACAAGACGATAAAGAAATTGATACAAGAAAAGAATATGATAAAATGATATGGAGTGGTTTATCATGGGGTGCAGTGGAAGCAAAGCAAAGATCCATTGACCAATCAAAACCTTTATTTATTCAATGCAGCACAGAGGAAAAAGACCCATTAACTTTAAAGACTAATGTGTACTCGGTGCAGTATTGATAGAAATCAAAAGATTCTGAAGCCGGATAAATTTAAAAATAAAGGATAAATTTATTCGTGGCAATGTCGTAAGGATTGTTTATCTCAACTAGTTTAAAAAATAAATTTTGGCAGAAAAATTTGTAATAGGAGTTGATTACGGCACCGATTCCGTTCGATCAGTGCTGGTCAATGCATTGAATGGAGAAGAGATTGCTTCATCTGTTTTTTATTACCCCCGGTGGAAAGCTGGCCTGTACTGCGATCCGGGTATTAACCAGTTCCGTCAACATCCTCTTGATTATATTGAGGGCCTTGAGACAACAATAAAAAACTGTTTGCGGAAAGCAGGAAACGAAATTGCTAAACAAATTAAAGCAATTTCAGTTGACACTACGGGTTCAACACCTGTGGCGGTTGATAAAAACGGCACCCCACTTTCACTTTTGCCGCAGTTTGAAAATAATCCGAATGCCATGTTCGTATTATGGAAAGACCATACTGCCACAAAAGAAGCTGCTGAAATAAATGAGCATGCAAAAAAATTTGACATAAATTATTTACAGTTCGTTGGCGGCATTTATTCTTCGGAATGGTTTTGGGCAAAGCTTCTTCATATTTTAAGAGCAGATGATGAAGTTCGCAAAGCCTGTTATTCCTGGGTTGAGCATTGCGATTGGATTCCTTTTTTACTTACCGGTGGACAGGATGCACATCAATTGAAAAGAGGAGTTTGTTCTGCGGGCCATAAGGCTCTTTGGGCAAAGGAATTTGGTGGTCTTCCTCCTAATGAATTTTTTTCTTCGCTCGATCCTTTACTTAATTGCTTTACTTCAAGATTATTTACCGATACATATTGTTCCGATCAGCCCGCAGGAATTATCAGTAAAGAGTGGTCGCAAAAATTGGGATTGCCGGCTGATGTAGTGATTGGCGTTGGCGCATTCGATGCACACATGGGTGCAGTAGGTGGACAGGTAGAACCTTATTATTTGAGCAAGGTAATGGGCACATCTACCTGCGATATGCTTGTTGCTCCGCTTGATGAAGTGAAAGAGAAACTGGTCCGCGGAATTTGCGGGCAGGTGCCCGGTTCTGTCATTCCGGGCATGTTAGGTTTGGAAGCCGGTCAAAGTGCATTTGGTGATGTATATGCCTGGTTTAAAAATTTATTGACCTGGCCTCTTGACAATTTATATGATGATGAACAAACAAAACAAACCATTGCTGATAAATTGATCGCCACTTTATCTGCAGAGGCTTCAAAACTTCCGTTAAATGAAAATGATGAACTGGCTGTTGACTGGCTCAATGGAAGAAGAACGCCCGATGCCGATCAAACAGTGAAAGCGGCAATTATCAATTTGAATTTAGCCAGCGATGCTCCCAAAATTTTCAAAGCGTTGGTGGAGGCGACTTGTTTTGGTGCAAAAGCAATTGTAGATCGTTTTGTTGAGCAGGGTATTCCTGTCAAAGGTCTTATTGGATTAGGTGGTGTTGCAAAAAAGTCTCCTTACATCATGCAAACTATGGCAGATGTAATGAACATGCCCATTCGTATTCATAAAAGTGAACAAACCTGTGCGATTGGCGCTGCTATGTTTGCCGCCACGGCTGCAGGAATTTATAATAAAGTAGAAGATGCCATGCAGGCAATGGGCCAGGGTTTTGATCAGGCGTATTCTCCAAATCAAAAAAATGTTGAGTATTATCAGAAGCGTTATCAACTGTATAAAAAATTGGGAACATTCATTGAACAGCAAAATATAAATTGATCTATGAACCGGACTTTTGTGATTCTGTTTAGCTTTTCCTGCAAGCATATTGCCAATTGCCAATTGTCAATTGGCAATACTCAACCCATTCACCATTCACCATTCACCATTCACAATCACAACTCATCAAATGAGTAAATACGATCACATAAAAGAAGAGGCTTATGAAGCCAACAGGCAATTGCCAAAGTTGAATTTGGTAATTTTCACATTCGGCAATGTAAGTGCTGCCGACCGTGCTCTTGGTGTATTCGCTATCAAGCCAAGCGGAGTTGCTTATGAAAAACTCTCACCAAAAAAAATGGTGATCGTAGATTTTGATGCAACAATTGTTGAAGGAAAGCTACGACCTTCATCAGATACAAAAACTCACGCTGTTTTATATAAGCATTGGGAAAAGATCGGAGGCATTGCACATACCCATTCAACCTATGCAACAGCATGGGCTCAGTCGCATCGGGATATCCCCGTCTTCGGGACTACACATGCTGATCATACAACGTCCGATATTCCATGTGCCCCGCCAATGGATGATGAACTGATTTCCGGGAATTACGAACATCAAACCGGTTTCCAGATCATCAATTGTTTCAAAGAAAAGAAACTGGACTATGAAGAAGTAGAAATGATCCTCGTAGGAAATCATGCGCCATTCACCTGGGGAAAGACGGCAGAAAAGGCAGTGCATAATAGCGCCGTCCTGGAAAACATTGCACAGATGGCATTTCTCACTGAACAAATAAATTCCAATGCAGTAAGGTTGAAGGATGCTTTAATAAAAAAGCATTACGAACGAAAACATGGAGACGGAAGTTATTACGGACAAGAAACGTGAGACGTGAGAATGGGCAATGGGCAATGGGCAATGGGCAATGGGCAATGGGCAATGGGCAATGGGCAATGATTAAATACTGTAAGGTACGATTCACAATTGACAATTGACAATTCACAGTTCACAACACCAAACGCCACATGAAAGATCTAAAAACATTCGAAGCCTGGTTCATCACAGGCAGTCAGCATTTGTACGGAGATGAAACTTTGAAAAAAGTTGCAGAACATTCACAGCAAATTGCCCGGTCACTGAACAATTCAAAACAAATTCCTGTAAGCATAATTTTTAAACCCACTGTAAAATCCCCTGAAGAAATTTATTCAGTATGCCAGGAAGCAAATATGGCTACAAATTGCGTGGGTGTTATTACGTGGATGCATACTTTTTCTCCTGCAAAAATGTGGATCGGTGGATTGAAGATCTTACAAAAACCTTTGTTGCATTTACACACACAGTTCAATCGTGATATTCCCTGGAATGAAATTGATATGGATTTTATGAATTTGAATCAAAGTGCACACGGCGACAGGGAGTTTGGTTTTATCATGAGCCGGATGCGGTTAAATAGAAAGATAGTTGTTGGCCATTGGCAGGACGGAGAGGTTTTAAAAAGCATCGATGTGTGGGCCAGGGCTGCATGCGGTTGGCATGATTGGCAGCAGGCAAGATTTGTCCGCTTTGGCGACAACATGCGACAGGTTGCTGTAACGGAAGGCGACAAGGTAGAAGCAGAATTGAAATTTGGTTATTCAGTAAATACACATGGCATTGGTGATCTTGTAAAACTGATCAATGAAGTAAGTGATGCCGACGTAAATAAACTTTGCAATGAGTATAGTGAGCAATATAAATTGGTAAATAGTTTAAAAAAAGATGGAGCAAACCATTCATCTCTTCGTGAAGCAGCAAAAATCGAAATTGGTTTGCGTAATTTTTTACAACAGGGAAATTTTAAAGGATTCACTGATACATTCGAAGACCTTCATGGCCTGGTCCAATTGCCGGGCATTGCTGTGCAACGTTTAATGAATGAAGGTTATGGTTTTGGAGCAGAAGGAGATTGGAAAACGGCTGCATTGGTAAGAGCCATGAAAGTAATGGCAACAGGTTTACCCGGCGGTAATTCTTTCATGGAAGATTATACTTATCATTTTGAGCCGGGAAATGAAATGGTTTTGGGTTCTCACATGCTCGAAATATGTTCATCCATTGCGAATGGAAATATTTCATGTGAGATTCATCCGTTAGGCATCGGAGGAAAAGCAGATCCGGTTCGTTTGGTATTTAACGTAACAGGTGGCGCTGCATTAAATGCTTCTGTTATTGATCTGGGTAATTGTTTTCGTTTATTAATAAATGAAGTGGAAGCAATAGCTCCCCAACATGATCTTCCGAAACTGCCTGTTGCAAGAGTATTGTGGAAACCTTATCCTGATATAAAAACAGGTTGTGCTGCATGGATCTTATCAGGCGGCGCTCATCATACTTGTTATAGTCAGAATTTAACACCGGAACATTTACTGGATTTTGCTGATATGGCAGGCATTGAATCTGTGTTGATAGGAAAGAATACAAATCTTTACCAGTTGAAAAATGAATTGAGATGGAATGAAATGAGCTATCATTAATTTCTGAAACTATCATCAGCACCAAAAAATAACTACAATGAATTATCTAACGGGTTGGGACTGGGCCATTATTCTTTTTTATTTTCTCATTATTGCCGGCATCTCTGTCTGGGCGGTAAAAAAGAAAAACAAAACTTCGGCTGAAGATTATTTTTTGGCTGGCCGGCATCTCAGCTGGTTTATTATCGGAGCATCGATTTTTGCTTCTAATATTGGTTCTGAACATTTAGTTGGATTAGCAGGTTCAGGAGCAACTGATGGGGTAGCATTGGCCCATTATGAATTGCATGCCTGGTGTTTGCTTGTATTGGGTTGGGTCATGGTTCCTTTTTATATGCGTTCAAAAGTTTTTACCATGCCGGAATTTTTGGAGAAACGATTTTCCCCGAAGGCAAGAACAGTTCTTTCCATTATTTCATTGATCGCATATGTATTGACAAAAATAGCGGTAGGTATTTATGCGGGCGGCATTGTGTTCAGAGCGTTGCTGCCCGAAGTTCATTTCTTAGGAATGGATACATTTTGGATCGGTTCTGTTTTGCTGATCGTGCTAACAGGTATTTACACAATAGTAGGCGGATTGAGAGCAGTTGTTTATACAGAAACTCTTCAAACATTTGTAAAGATCATTGGAGCTTTGATGGTAACTTATTTTGGATTGAAGGCTCTCGGTGGATGGGATCGGTTAAAAGAGATTTGCGGAAGTGAGATGTTTAATTTATGGAAACCGGTAGTGCCGGCAGGTGTTCATGGTACCTGGGCACCTGTTCACGAAGCAGGAAGAGTTGCATGGTATTTTAATGATAAATATCCATGGCCCGGCATGTTGCTATGCGCTCCGATCATTGGTTTGTGGTATTGGTGCACGGATCAATATATTGTTCAGCGTGTTTTGGGTGCACCTAATGAGAAAGAAGCAAGACGCGGCTCTATCTTCTCAGGGTTTTTAAAATTACTTCCTGTTTTTCTTTTTATTATTCCCGGCATGATCTGTTTTGCATTGGCAAAGAGCGGAACCATTCCATCCATACAACATGAATTATTCGATGTGCATGGACATTTGATCAGGGATCGCGCACAAGCGGCGTTTCCATTGCTGGTAATGCATGTGCTTCCAATTGGCGTAAGAGGGATTGTTGTGGCAGGATTATTAGCGGCACTTATGAGTGCATTGGCCGGAGTATTCAATGCTTCGTCATCACTTTTCACGATGGATTTTTATTCACGACTCAGACCGAAGGCTACGCAGGCACAGTTAGTTTGGGTGGGGCGGGTTGCAACTGTTGTCATGGTCATTATTGGCTTGTTATGGATTCCCGTGATCCAGGGTGGGAGAGGGCTTTATGATTATTTGCAGGGCATACAAGCTTATTTGGCACCACCGATATTTGTAGTTTTCTTTTTCGGAATTTTTATGAAACGATTGAATGGTGCGGGGTGTCTTGCAACTTTGCTAACAGGATTTGCAATGGGCTTGTTCCGCTTAGCCGTTGACACGCCTGTAAAACTGATGGGAACCAGTTATACCGAAGGATCGTTTCTTTGGATCGTAAATAATATTTTCTTTCAATACTATAGTCTCTTGATCACGCTTGTTTGCATACTTGTATTTGTAATTGTTAGTTATGCAACCAGGAAACCTGATTATGCAAAGATTGGTGGCCTTACTTTTTCCACATTAACAGAAGAAGACAGGAAAGCATCCCGTTTAACCTGGAGTATAAGAGATGTAGTACTTTCTGTTTTACTCATCGCTATCATCATCGCGATCTATACCTATTTCACAGGTTGAGTTATTATTAACAGGACAGCTTGGATTTTTTAGATTCGATTTAATTTTATTCAGTTCGCAAGTTCTTGGCAGGCTTCGCCCATGCCGCCTTTGCTGAATGAAAACCTGCCGTGCCCACTGCAGTAAGTAAAATAGCTGCGGCGGAGACAGCAAATGGCACCAGCGACAGGCCGGTGTTGTAAGGAAATATCTGTAGCCATTTATTCATGAAGTACCAGGCAACAGGGAATGCAATAACTGCAGCGATCAATGCCAGCCACAAATAATTTTTGCTGATCATCATAACCACTCCCGTTGTGGAGGCACCAAGCACCCGCCTGATACTTATTTCTTTCTGCCGTTGTTGCGTGGTAAAGGCAGTAAGACCTAACAAACCGAGACAGGTAATGATTATTGTAAGTATGGAAAATGCTGCAAATATTTTTCCGCGCTTCTGGTCAGCTACATATTGCGAATTAAAGTCCTCATCTAAAAATTTATATTCAAACGGCAGTTGAGTAAAATATTTTTTCCAGGTAGCTTCCACCTTTGCAATAGACGTTTTCATATTAGCTGCGTCCATTTTCAGTTGCATCACATTGTTATTGGGTGAATAAAACAGGAGCAATGGAGCAATTGGGTTATACAAAGATTTTTGATGAAAATCCTTAAACACTCCTACAACTTCCAAATAATTACCCGAAGTATCTCCGGGAAACTTGACCCTTTTACCGATAGCATCATCCCATCCAAAATGTTTCACCATTGCTTCATTTACGACTATGCTGTGGAGTGTATCAACAGGACTCGAGAAATTGCGGCCCTTCACCATTTTTATACCGAGCGAACTAAAGTAATGTTCGTCAATATTATAACATTCAACCGCTTTATCAACATAACCATTCTTCGTTTCTACAGTGAATAAATTAAGATTAACATTGGGAGCACCTGGATAGGAATTGGCGTTTCCTACTTCTTTTACTCCTGGGAGATTTCGAAATTCATTGTTCATAGCATATATCTTGCTTCGTTCGTCTTCGCCTGTATTCACTGTTACCATCATTACCTGGTCCTTGTTAAACCCTAAATCTTTCTTTCGCAGGTATGAAAGTTGCGAATACACCACCCAGGTGCAGATAAGCATGATCATCGATATGGAAAACTGAAGAATTACCAATGTACGGCGCAGGTTGATATTGCCGGATGCTTTTGACAATGCACCTTTTAATACCATGACTGGTCTGAATCCTGAAAGATAGAATGCAGGGTAACTGCCACCAACCAGTCCTGTAAATAAAATGATGCCCAGCAGCAACACTATATTCGATGGCTGAAGCAAAGTTTGTATGGTAAATGCCTTACCGGACAGAGTATTGAATACTGATAATAAAAGGATCACCATCAAAAAACTTAGCAAAACAGCTACAAGAGAAGTGAGTAAACTTTCACTCAAAAATTGTACTACCAATTGTTTTTTCGATGAGCCGGTTACTTTGCGTATACCAATTTCTTTTCCCCTCCGGGCAGACCTTGCTGTTGTCAGGTTCATATAATTGATACAGGCAATAAGAAGCATAAAAAAAGCAACGGCAGAAAATATCCAGATATATGACATGCTTCCGGACTCTTCGGGTTCATACTGCAAATTTGAATGAAGATGAATAGCTGTTATTAGCTGCAGATCATATTTCATCGTTACATTGAACTGTTTAAAAACCGGCTCTACAAACTTTTTGTAAACGTCTTCCAACTTTTTATTAAAAGCCTGTGCATTTGTTCCCGGTTTTAGCAGCACATAAGTAAAGTTGTTGAAGTTACCCCAATTATCCTGGCCACCACCACCTTGGTTATTATTTCTCAAAAAGGTGGACATTGAGATCAGCATGTCAAAACGGATGTGTGAATTTTTAGGCACATCTTCAATTACGGCAGTTATTTTATACACATCATACACTGTTCTCAATGTTTTGCCAACCACCTGTTTGTTTTTGCCAAAATATTTTTCTGCCAGTGTTTTCGTGATCACTATGTTGAAGGGAGCATTTAATGCAGTGGCAGCATTACCTTCAATAAACTTGCAGGTGAACACATTGAATATAGTGCTGTCTGCATAATAAATTTTTGTCTCATAAAAGTTATTATCACCATTTTTAAACAGCGTTCTCTCACGGCTAATGAATCTTACTTGTTCTTCTACTTCGGGGTAATCCTTTTTCAAAGTAGGGCCGAGAGGGAACTGTGTCAGGACCCAGTCTGTATTTTTGTCCCGTTCATGTATATAAGAATTGATCCGGTATATACGATCCGCTTTTTTATTATGCTTGTCATAGCTCAATTCATCTTTGATATAAAAAATCAGGAACAGGCTGAAGGTAATACCAATGGTAAGGCCTAATATATTTACTACGCTATACCAGCTATCTTTTTTTAAATTGCGAAATGCAATGAGCAGGAAGTTTTTAATCATATAATCATAAACTTTTTATTATGTTCTTAAACTTTTAAGGGGTGAACGATTCAATTTGGGACCTGCAAAGTTTTTCTAACATTTTCTTTTATCTATACGGGCTGGTTGGGTAAATGTTACTTTACAATCAGAAAAAATGCCAGTCCTTCAAAAATGTAATTATCAGTTGGTTGAAGAAATGAAAATTACGAAACTGTTCGGATTTGATACAATCGCCGTTCGAATGTGTACATAATAAATCGATTGATAGAATAAACGATGGGAGCATAAAATAAAAATGTTCTCCCGGCAAGTCTAATGATGATCAACGGAACCAGTAAGGAAACACGTCGGGAAATACATACTTGCTTAAGTGATCTTATACTTATGCGTATAACTCGGGATGATTGCTTACAAAATTTACAAGTGATGCAGAATTTTTGAGGTTAAGCTTTTTTAAAATGTTATACCGGTGCACTTCAATTGTTTTTACAGAAAGGTGTAATTCACCGGCAATTTCCTTTGACGAAGCACCATTTTTTATTTGAGAAATGACCTGGATTTCTCTTTGAGATAAAGATTTTACCCCATTGTTTTGTTGTTCATCATTCATAAGGGAATCAGACAAAATATTTTTGATCTCATCACATATATACTTGTGGCCGGCATACACCTCGATAATAGCTTTGATCATTTCTTCTCTTGAAGAAGTTTTTGTTACATAGCCCGAAGCTCCGTTCCTGATGATTGCTTTTGCATAAGATGGCTGCGTATGCATGGATACAGCGATAATTTTAGAACCGGGTGAAAATTTGCGGATCTGCAGAGTGGCTTCAAGGCCGCTTATGCCAGGAAGATTAATATCCATGATAACTACGTCAGGCCTTAACTCCCTCGATATTTCAATAGCTTCTTCGCCGGTAGCACATTCGGCGATGACCTGGAAACGCTCATCACGGTTAAAAATAAATTCCCATGTTTGTCTTACTAATTTGTGATCGTCAGCAATAAGAATAGTGATCTTTTTCATAAATAAAGGTTTAAATAAAGGCTGGCACGAATTGAACTTGGTTTTCTTAGAGTAGGAAGCATCAAATTATGAAACATCAATTCATTTTCCAAGGAAATTCTACGATAGTAAAACCACGTATCTCTGTTTAAATAAAAGCATACAAGTTGTTTTAAAAAAAATTCCCACTGATTTATTTGTTTTCATAAAATTTCGGCAACGACCAGTTGAATCTTACTGCCAGAACTCTTATAATAAAAACAATGATAATACCCAGGATATAGGCAAGGTTTTGATCAATGTATAAATTCAATAGTAGAAAGAAAATTGCACCACCAATAATGCTTGCTAAGGCGTAAATTTCTTTTTGAAAAATGAGGGGAACGTTATTCAATAATACATCCCTCAATACTCCACCGAAACAACCGGTGATAGTCCCAAGCATTATACAAATGCCAATATTTAATCCATGGTCAATTCCCTTTTGAATGCCAATCATTGTAAACAGACCCAATCCTAATGCATCAAAAATAAACAGCATTTTGTCTAATTTTTTCAAATAGCTGCCAAAGAAAAGTGCTGCTAAAAAGCCGGCAATTATTACCCAGACTGCAGTCATGTTCTTTAACCAGGCGACCGGAAAATCACCAATTAATAAATCTCTTATAGTTCCTCCGCCTATTGCCGTTGCAAAAGAAATGATAAGTACGCCGAATGGATCCAATTTTTTCTCCATAGCGGCAAATGCACCTGCGGCTGCAAAACTAAAAGTGCCAAGTATATCAATAATGGAAATAAAGTTTAAATGCATTGAAGACAAATGTAGAATTTAAGAATAAAAAAGATTGGAAGATATATTTGTTAATTTATTACAACCCATAACACTATGTAACCGAATTGGAAAGTATTCAGAGCAATGCATGATGACTATTGCAAGGCCAGGTAATCTATACTTTAAGATTTCCCGTTTTTATTTTATTGATTTCGGGGTTTCATTTTGAAAGTTACATTGCCCAGTATAGCATTAGTAAGGACAATACGGACTCTGATTAATGTGTGAATTATATAATTTATAAATAGAACCATATAACAATTATCAGGATATGTATACTCACTTTTGTATCACCTAAATCCTGAAAATGAAGCCTTCAATGATTTCCTCAATAGCTATAACAGTACCTGGGTACCCCTATTTCTCAATTCAAATTCATAAATATATACTTCTACAGATAATAAATTATTAGGTAACTATATATCTATTCATCTTGTCTCAGTAAAATAGAAATTGATATGCAAAACAAATTTTGAAAGGACCAGGATTATAAAGAAAGAAACAACCATTCCACAATTCTTTGATTAAAACCACAAAAAATGAAAAACTTCCTTTACCCGGTATTATTGCTTTCGTCAATGATATCATGCACAAAAGATAAAGAACAGTTGCCCGATCATGCAACAAAATTGATTTTCACTATGGGCGGTAAAAATTATTCATTCGATGAGCTATATGAAGCAAAGCAATATTGGGCATGTGGACTCCATCAATATGAGACGGAGGCAATGACCAGGGATAATCAATTTTTCAAGATCAATTTAACGGCAGTTGATAATTTGTTGCCGGGTGATTATATATCCGGAGAGGAACCGACGAATATGGTTGCCAGGACTTGTACTTTTTGGTATAGCGGCAGTGGAACCAGTTACACAGCAAAGCATTTTGTGATCACGGTCACGTCATATGAAGACGGAATACTGAATGCCAGCTTCGAGGGTGGATTAATAACAGACGGAAGTATTAACGGAGAAGTTTTTAATAAGTAAATTATCAAATCATATTTAAAGCAAAGCCACTATGGAAAAAATTACGATCCTGGTTACCGATGATCAAGCCATGGTGAGAGAAGCATGGAGCTTTATTTTAAGGAGTAACCCGAAGTTCGAGGTAATTGCCGAATGCAGCAGCGGGGAGGAAGCTATTAAAAAATCAATAGAACTCCGCCCAAATATCGTGATCATGGATATTAACCTTCCGGGCATGAAAGGTATAGAAGCAACGGAACAGATCAGCAAATATTCACCAGGCTCGAAAATTATAGGGGTATCCATGCATTCCGAGCCGGCCTACGTCCGTAAAATTATGAACGCCGGAGCTTTGGGTTATGTAACAAAAAATTCGCATCCGGAAGTAATATTCGAAGCCATTTTTGAGGTAGCTGCGGGTAGAAAATATATCTGCGATGAAATCAAAAATATTTTATCAGAACTGTTTCTGAATGATGCTGAATCAAACAAGGATAAACCGTTATCAGTCCGGGAAACAGAGATTGTTGAATGCATAAAAAAAGGCGACTCCTCAAAAGAGATTGCTACTAAATTAAATCTCCCTGCAAAAACTGTCGAAGCACACCGATATAATATTCTTAAAAAACCCGATCTTAAAAATTCAGCATCGCTTGTAGATTTTATGAACAGAACACAAGTTTAAAGCCTGGGAGTCTATAAACATTCACCTTGTTAAACCAACATGGATCAGTAAAAGACAATCTTGTGGTCAGTGGAATTAATAGACTATCGTAATAACTTTTGAAGAAGCCAGATTGATCGACTTTCAATCATTTATTCTTGCAAAGCATTGAGGATATACAGTGGCAAGAATTATAATTTGGGACTCCCGGAATTAATTATTCTTCAGAATTCTTTAACAGCTTCCCGCCTGGACATTTTATATCCTAAAAACTGATCATTTAATAACCAATTTCTTTTTATACAAATGAGAATTATCTTCTTTAAATCACCTGGATATTTTATTGCTGTATAACTCAAAATCGTTTATAAAACCATAATCTGCATTTTAAATAAAAATATCCGACAGATTATATTTCCATTGTATAAATATTTTGTTATGCTTATAAGTTGCTTGAAAATGAGTCAATGTTCCCTGGGCATATTTACAAACTGGTGGTCTTCTTTTTTAAAATGTAATTTGATTTTTTGAACAGCATGCAACTGTATCGCTCGGGTTTACCTGTGATACACTGAACGTCTTTGGATAGAGTCACAATCTGGCTTACGTTTTTCATGCTTTATGCCGAATAAAGGCTACCTTAGCGATTAACCTTATCTAAATGCGTTTAATTCCGGAAGAGACAATCAAAAAACAGTCCCGCATTTCAAAAAAATCCACGCCTGCCGGGACTGGTGGCAGTCTTCATCATCTTGCCTTTGATAATTCATTACAGGCAAATATTATCTCCAGGGTTAATGATGGTAAAATAATTGAAGCCAATATAGCTGCCTGTAATCTATTGGGATATTCTAAACAGGAATTGCTTACCAAATACAGAAAAGATATTTTTAGCATAACTGAGAGAAGTTTTATTCGAATGCTTAAAAAAAGGACAGCAGAGGGACATGTAAAAGCAGGTGTAACAATAATAAAAAAGAACCATCAACATTTACCTGGCGAAATTACCTCGGTGATCTTTGCAGACCGTGGCATTGAGAATTCTATAACGACTATTGACGATATGAGCGAAAGTCGCTTAAAGCAAAAAAATATTGATATCAAAAAACTTGATAAGGAAACTAAATTAAAGACAAGTCAAATTGCGGATGCCGTTACGGAAGCCCATGAAAAAGAAAGATCCGACATAGGCAAAGAATTGCATGACAATGTAAACCAGTTATTGTCTGTCTCCAGGCTATATAATGACATGGCAAGTAAGAACGATGCAAACAAGGAAATGTATTTACGCCGATCTTCTGAATATACGCTGAATGCTATTGAAGAGATTAGAAAATTAACCAAAGGAATGATTACCGATGTGATTAAAGATATTGGGCTTTGCGAGGCTATTGACAAAACTATTAAGGATACGATGGAAACACATCCTATAAAAATATTTTGTGTACAGGACAATTTGATTGAAAAGCATCTGAATGATAAATTCAAGTTGAATATTTTCAGAATTGTACAGGAACAGCTTAATAATATTTTAAAACATGCCAGGGCCTCCGTGGTTAAGATTCGTTTGTCACAAAATAAAAATACCATTATGCTTTCCGTTGCAGATAATGGAGTTGGATTTAATACTACCAAAAAAATAAATGGAATCGGTATAAAAAATATCAAAAGCAGGGCAAAGATCTTTAGAGGTAGCGCCAATTTTATTTCGCAACCGGGAAAAGGATGTGTTTTAGCTGTAACGTTTCCGGTTACAAATGCCCTGATGAATGGCAGCAATACGGATCCTGTCAAAACATGAATGAAATACAATAAAATCAGGTCATTTTTTGAACAAGTTTTATTCACAACAGACCAGGGCAATGATCTATTTTTTTTAATCTAAACAAAAAAAAATAAAATTGCCTGGAAGACCTCCCCAGAAAAGATTTCGTGGGATTAGATTTTTAATTCATTATTTGAGGGGTTCGAAAGGAGTGCACTCCTTATCCATGATCCCCTGAAATTCTAACTATAACTATCTTAGCGATGTTAGATTTTTTATCGCATGAAAGACCACGAAGAAATCACTGGCTTCTGAAGACACTCGCCGTAAGATCAGTTGTTACCACTTGCCCTGCTTTCATGTGAAGCCATTCTCCTTTCGCAATCGCTTCTTCCGGTTTTTGAGTATAACTGGATGTCCATGGTTCCAGAGCAACCGCATAACAATTTCCCCACCAGGGGAAATCGGTTGTAGCAAACCTTTCCTGCCATAGCCACAGGGATTTGAACAAATCACCGTCCCAGTCAAGCCTGAAGCCAATATTTTCTTTTTCGTTTCTAATGACATAAAATGCTTTGGTATCATACCCTTTAAGATAACAGAGATCCCGATAAGGTTCCATCTCAACTGGTGGAATTTTGCTGCCATCTTCTATCACTCCATTAATGTTTTCCGCCAAAGGCCAGCTAAATAGTTTACCTGCCATGAACCTTCGGAGACCAGGAATAGTGGCCTCCGCTTCCATTGTTTTTGCATTGGTTTCAATAGAAACTCCTTCTTTTAAAAATGGTAGCCCGAAAGCAATATGATGACCCCACATAATATCCAGATGTGTATTACCCTCATTTGTCAACTTCTCCGTAATCTTCAATTTCGAATCATCCTTATTTATGCTAAGGATCTTTTCAATAAGAAGAGGCACTCGTAATGGACAAGTCCAGAACTTTACAGCAACTTCTTCATCTGAATCTTTAACAATCGCATATTTCCACGGTATGAGCGATATCTCTCCATGCATGCCAAGCGACGCACCACGATAATTAAACATGGGGCTGTTGGGAAGAATCTCCTGCCATCCTCCGTAATAATAATCTTCAAACTGGTTGGCTGTATTTCGCATCTGGCTAAAATCCTGTGCAGGATTTTTTATTCCTTTGGATAAACGTAATAAAAAATCGAGATCAAGAGGTTTATATTTAAATTCAAAAATATCACTTCCACGATCAGCCAGGATACCGATACGCAAATATTCATTTTCCAGAAAAATCACTTTCATCCCTTTGTAAGTCCAGTCATCAGATACTGTGCATGTTTGTTTGTGTTTCATTTGTATGTAATAATATTTTATTTTTCCGGTAACCATTCCAGGCAAACAGGTGATTTAATTTTTTCAACCAAACGTTCAGGCTCAATCATTCCTGTATTTTTATTTACTTTAAAAATTGCTATTGAATCAGAATCCTGGTTGGCCGCCAGCAACCAATTACCTGAGGGATCAAGATTGATATCACGGGGAGTTTCGCCCAGCGTTTTTTGTCGACATATAATTTCCAGTGTTTCAGTAGTGCTATCAAATCTCAAAACCGAAATGCAATCGTCCCCGCGTTCAGAAGTATAGATAAATTTTCCATCAGCTGATATTCTGATTGCCGCTGCACTTGCCGTTGCCGTGAACTCTTTTGGCAAAGCCGGGTATGTACAGAGTAGGTCCAGGTGCCCGTTGCAGTAACGCATTATTGTAATCGTACCTGTTAATTCATTCAACACAAATGCATGTTTTGAATCAGCATGAAATGCAATATGCCGGGGACCGCTGCCTGGTGGTAATGATACAGACTGCTTCAACGCTGCCTCTAAGATTCCATTGGCTACAACTATTTGATAAACCATTACTTTATCAATACCCAAATCAGTTACAAAGATGTTATTGAAAACTTCATCAACCATTACCGCATGTGCATGTGCTCTCTCCTGGTGGAGCTTGTTTATACCGGAGCCGGGATGTTGCAGCATTTTTACCTGAGGTAAAAGTTTACCATCCTTTGCAACCGGATAGAGTATTATATTACCGGTTTCATAACAGGCGACCAGGATACAATTATTCTTTTTCGAAATATTAATATGACAGGGACAACCACCGGGAATTTGCTGTTCGTTGATTAACTGAAGCGAGAAATCATCATTAATTTTAAAAGCCTGCACGCGGGGTTTCTTTGTCTCAAGAACTTCAGTATGGGTATATAAATATTTTGTTGAGGGGGTGCACAGATAGCTGGGGTTTGTAGCCGGCTCTACATGCTTCAATTGCAACTTACCGCTATCAGGATCGAAATCAAAACAATAAATGCCTTCACCATGCCCGCCAAAATTGCCTTCAATTATTTCCGTGTATGATCCCGCATATAATATCATTTCCCGTTTATTTATTGTTTAGACAAGATACCCTGTAAGCCTCCTGCAAATGGTTTAATACATTTACAGGATCAGTGTCATCTTTTAAATAAGCATGTAAAACTTCTCCTAAATATTTTTGAAACTTCGGCCATCCACTATAACGGGGACGAACAAAAGCATTGGTTAATGTATCGATCGTATTGAAGAAAAAATTATGAGTAAGACTGTTGGCAAAATCATTTTGCCAGGCAATAATATTTGCAGGTTGCCCCTGTTCCACAACATAAACTGAATTTTGAATTTCTGCGCTACAAATCCAGGCGGCATATTGAGCAGCTTCATTTATATATTTACTTTTTGCTGATACAGCAATGCCTGCACCGCCCAATACTGAATTTTTAATGCCCGGTGCATTATGATAACTCAGGTTACTTTTTCTGAAGCCATTTCTTGAATAGTTTGTGTAACAAAAAGCAAGTGGCATATAAACAATGTCATCATGTGTTGACATGTGATCATAGAGTTGTATGGGATTCCATTCCAGACTGTTTTGGTGAAAATTATCCCGCATTTTTCGCATGAGTGCCAACGCTTGCAAACCTA
>Ga0207106_1067_pt1 | contig 21102 bp, 18 predicted proteins | sample Alteio_BWMinHeat_78_FD_153535 | JGI IMG/M metagenome (GOLD analysis project Ga0207106, IMG submission 153535) | Enriched cells from forest soil in Barre Woods Harvard Forest LTER site, Petersham, Massachusetts, United States -... | ecosystem: Environmental > Terrestrial > Soil > Temperate forest >...
AAGCACCGTTTCTCCTTCATTGGGAATGCCATTGGTAATGGTTATTTGGCCGGCATACTTCGTTGAATATATGAGAGAAAATAGACCAAGAATTCATGAGTGGGAAATTCAATGTCATGCCTATTGAACACCAAGCAGTCCTTTTTCTAGTAAAAATATAATAAGTCATTAAGACCTCTCAACACTTCAAACATGTAATCAGATGAAGTGTTTACTTGCATTAGTTATCGAAAGGAACTGATAATTGAATCAAAAGGCAGGGAAGAGGTAAGAAAGGGAATTGGACTTTTGAAAAAATATCTATTCGGCCAGTCGTAATTCGTAGTTACCAGATATAGGGTATCAACCGGTACTTCACAGTTTGCTTGTACTCCCGGTAATTCGGGAATTCCTGCATCAGCATCCTCTCTTCACCCACGGTGCGAAACGCAACGAGTAAGATTATTACCGCGGCTACAGCAATACCCCAGTATGATGCCAACAGGAAGGGAGCACCAAGAAACATCAGCAATGCACCAAGATACATGGGATGACGGACAAAACCATAAACGCCCGTTGTAACGAGTTGCTGGCCCCGTTCTTCCTGTATCCTCACCAGTGGTGACGCAAACGTATTGTCTTTGAACGAACGGAAAAAGAAAAAGAATGACAGGAGTAAAAATGTCACGCCAATAAAATTCAGAATGCGGGGAAAACCAGTGGACCAATTAAACCGCCTGGCATCGAGTGGCATGACGACCATCCATATCAAGAAAAGAATGGTTATGGCAAGAATAAAATATTTGTCCCAGGACTTTTGATTGCCGGTGCCCACTCTTCTGAACCTTTCCGCCAACAGCTCCGGATCTTTGAAATACAAGTAAGTCATTGTGATGCCAGCCAGCAAAATGTACCAGGTAGCGAAAATCCAACCTTGTAACCACGACCAATCGCCGGCAAGAAAAAAAAGCAAGGCCGGCCAGAAAAGATTGTAAACCGCAGCGAACACGAGCTGGCCTGTGGTGATTTTTTTTGTCATTCGAGCAACGATTTAATGTTCCCTCTTGTTGTGGAGTGCGTGAAAGGTACGGCAACTCTCCACACGCTATCAAGCATTGTTTTGGTTATAGTTTTTTTACTATGCTATCAATCTGTTTAGCGACATGCGCGGAGCCGATAAGGCTCTGAGCTGAATCTCTCAAAAACCCTTTTTGGCCGTTGGAAAAAATTGGAAGCAAGAAAAAAAAATAAACAGATTTTTCATAACGCGGCTTTTAATAAATATACACAGTTTTCACAGGGGTGTAAATTTAGGTTGAACCTAATCTCTTGACCACGTCATGGAAAAATCACAATGATTAAGGTAAAAAAGCGGAAGGGTAATCTTCGGATTCGATCAGATGTGTGAGTCTCATCTATTCGAAGTAGACAATCTCAGATGATTAGCCGTGGGGAAAAACCAGTGCTTTGTCGTTATAGAGATAGATGCAAAATGTTGTATCAAAATAAAACGAGACACTAATCTTCTTGTTAACAAACAACGGAAGCAAATAGACAAACTGACGTTGGTCACAATTATATTAGCACCTTGCTTATGAAAAAAGACAATTAGTTGCATCCCTATAAAAATTGACAATCACTTTGAGAACGATACTGACAATAATAGCGGTATTTATTTTGCAGGCAACTTTTGCACAAGTCAAATACGGAAAATATAAAATAACAAGTGACACAAGAGACTTTGGCGGAGGCACTTTGTTTTCAGAACTCATTATAAAAAACGACAAGACTTTTACATACAAGTACCTTACATCATTGAGTTGCTTTCTGTGGTACAGCTCTGACAGCACATGGGCAACCAACAAAGACACTTTAGTTCTCACTGACATTGTAATAAGCCAGCACCCCGTCGTAAACTTTACTAAAAATAAAGAGACAAATGATAATAAAATCTCTATACTGGTAAAAACAAAGCAGAACAAGCCAATTCAGGACATTAAGATTTTATACATTTTCAAAAACTCCAATGATACTTTATCTGGATTTACGAACTCTGAAGGCAAATTTATTATTGACACAAAAACAAGAGCCGCTACCAAAAAAGAGGGAAAATACCGGAGCGTTGACGATATAGAAATTTGGGTAGTCTACTTCAGCAAAAAGCGACAAGACCAAACCACAAACAATTTCAGTGACTTATCTGCTGACATTGAATGTGTAATTGATGACGATGCAAAAAATGAAACTGTTTTAAGGACAACGACTTATAAAATTGATAATGCAAATTTGGTTTATCTATCGCAACGGTACAACAAAGAAGATATTAGGTCAGGACGCTATTTATACGGCAACTTCAAATTGGAAAAGGAATAACTGCCACCCAACATGCTTTCTGCTATTCTGGCCCTATAATATGTATCAATCCCATTAAGAGGGTAAGACAATTTCAAAATGATAATAGAAATAGTACCCGCCATTAATCCAGTAAATTAATTTCTGTTGCTCAGTAGTGTAAGCTCCTTCCACGTGCACCCAGCTATTCATACGGAGATCTCTCACCTTACCAACGCAAAGGACAGGGAAGGGGGTAAGAATGACGATGATCCTGCCTGAGTGGTTTACTACTAAAATGCAATGGGGTCATAAAATCTGTAGCTGATATACCAATTAATAGAAACTTTGGCATTCTTACTCTGCCAATTTTTAGGATAAACTGAAAGCTCACTACAGAAACAATTATTTGATAGGTTAATTATAATTGTAGCATTTTTTGTTAACTATTTTGTTAACCCTTGGCTAAATGCCACAATCAAGTATAAGAAATAAAAAAGCTGAAAGCCTCATCAATAAAGGCTTGCAGCCAGTGTAGCGGGATCGGGAGTTGAACCCGAGACCTTTGGGTTATGAATCCAACGCTCTAACCGCCTGAGCTATCCCGCCAGAGGGTTGCAAAAATAGAAAGAATGACTTAAAAGGTGAAATCAGTTTAAGATTTTATATTCGTTAGCTCATTCCATCATCCGTTTAATATTTAATGTATGACTGACTCCAGACTTTGGGGAATAGACCTCGGAGGCACGAAAATAGAATGTGCCGTATTGAGCCCGGATCTTGATACGATCATTCGCAAACGCATCGCCACTGAAGCGGACAAAGGATATTCTCATATTCTTTATCAAATAAAAAAACTGGTTGATGAAGTAACCATTGAAGCAGGAGAGAAACCTTCGAAAATAGGATTTGGTACACCGGGTGTCTTGGAACCGGAAACAAAACGAATGAAGAATTGCAATACAGTTTGCATGAATGGTATGCCTATGAAAGATGATCTTGAAAAGGTTTTAAACCTTCCTGTAAAACTGGACAATGACGCAAATTGTTTTGCATTAGCTGAAACACTGATGGGTTCGGGAAAAAATTATCCCGATGCCAACGTAATTTTTGGTGTCATTATAGGAACCGGAGTGGGCGGAGGTTTGATCGTAAATAAAAAGATCATTGAAGGCCGGCACGGCCTCGGAGGCGAGTGGGGACATAATATTCTCGAAGAAAATGGAGTTCCCTGCTATTGTGGCAAGCGCGGTTGTGTGGAGAAGGTAATTTCAGGTCCTGGCTTACAAGCTTATTATTCAAAGATCAGCGGTAAAGCTTTATCACTAAAAGACATTCTTCAAAAACACCTCGAAGGAAGCGATGAATATGCAACAGCAACTATTGAACGACTACTTGAAAATTATGGAAAAGCAATTTCGGTGCTGGTAAATATTATTGATCCGGATCTTTTTGTGATTGGTGGCGGAGTTGGAAATATTGATCTTTTATACACCGAAGGATATGAACGTATAAAAAAATATGTATTCAACAATGGTAAGCTCACTACACCTGTTTGCAAGCCAGCATTGGGTGACAGTGCCGGTGTGTTTGGTGCAGCGCTGCTATGTAAAGATTAACTTGTATTAATAGTTTATTGGCTACTTAATAAATTTTATGACTCTTATCCGCATAGCCACTGCTGCCGATGCTGCTTCCATTCTCGATATTTATGTTCCTTATATTGAAAATACATCTTACACTTTTGAAACAGAGGTGCCTGCGGTTGATTCATTCCGGGAAAGGATCGTTTCTTACTTGCAGAACTGGCCCTGGCTTGTTTGCGAGATCGATGGAGTGATCGCAGGCTATGCTTATGGAGCAAAGCACCGGGAGCGTGTCGCTTATCAATGGAGCATCGAAAGTTCAGTGTACGTGCATGATGATTATCAAAGAACTGGTGTGGCCAGAGCTTTGTACACAGCGTTGATCGATATTTTAAAATTGCAGGGCTTCAGAAATCTATATGCAGTGATCAATTTGCCCAACGAAAAAAGTGTTGCCTTCCATGAGACGATGGGTTTTGAATACTTTGCTACTTACAATAGTGTCGGGTATAAACTGGGCAAATGGAAAAATGTCGGATGGTGGCAACTGCAGTTGAACGAATATTCCATAGAACCTCCGGCACCATTAAAATTTTATGAAGTCAATAAGAAGGAAATTGAATTGATTCTTCAATCTGCTTCAAGACTTGTTAGGGATGGGGGTAATTCATTATAAATTTCTTTTTGATCTTTGCTACTCATAAAACAAGCTTATGAAACATCATTCACGCAGGCAATTTTTAAAAACATCAGCATCATTTGCTGCACTTGCCTTTGCAGGCTCTGCATTCGATTTTAAAAAAGATAAACTGCGATTATCATTTTCTACACTTGGCTGTCCCGATTGGCCATTTGAAAAGATCGTAAATTTTGCTGTCGATAATAGTTATAGTGGTATTGAATTGCGGGGGATACAACGCCAAATGGATCTTACCAAATGCAAAGAATTCAACACGGCTGAAAATATGGCTGCGACGATGAGAATGATGAAGGATAAAAATCTAAAATTTGTTGATCTCGGCTCTTCGGCAGAAATGCATCATAACGATGCAACGGAGCGGAAAAATAATTTAGATGAAGCAAACCATTTTATTGACCTGGCACAGCAGGTAAATTGCCCTTACGTTAGAGTGTTTCCGAATAAATTACCAAAAGAAGATCGTGATACGACAATTGATCTTATTGTAAAAGGCTTAGTTGAAGCCGGTGATCATGCGAAAGGAACGAATGTAATGGTGTTGATGGAAACTCACGGTGATGTCGTTGAAAGTGCCTTAATAAAGCAGATCATGGAAACGGCCAATCATCCGAAAGTGGGTTTGGTTTGGGATGTTACAAATATGTGGACGATAACAAAAGAACCCCCGGCAAATGTTTATGCTGTTCTGAAAAATTATATTTACCATACTCATATAAAAGATGCAAAACTTGTTGACGGTAATCCGCAATACAAACTGATGGGAAAAGGAGAGGTACCAATATTTGAGGCCATTGATATATTGCATAAAAACAATTATAGTGGCTATTACAGCTTCGAATGGGAAAAACTCTGGCATCCTGAAATTGATGAACCTGAAATTGCATTGGCAGATTATCCAAAAGCCATGAAGCAACATTTTAATGAGTGACCGAAGGAATTACTCTGGTTATCTTCTGCATAGTTAATGTCTTCTCATGAATAAAATTTCCAAATTGATCGCCCAAAAAGGAGGGTATGAAACAGTTTTAAATGAATTGGAAAAACTTTCCGGCTCAGAGCTGAATAGTTTGTTGCTGGAACTATTTGGAAAAAGAAGTAAGAAAATTTCACCTGCAGAATTGCTTCGACAATTTGAGAAGAACAGGTTTGCGGCTCCATCAACAGTTCATCCAATAGCATTCAAAGAACTTGAATTGAGATGTTTAAAATTAGCTGAGAGTAAAAATTTTAATCCGATCATTTTATCACCACTAACTCCGCTCGGCACCTGTTCTGTGGTCGGTTTTGTAGATCAGAATAATGTCGTGAGTGCTTCCAGGGGAACAGAGATAGTTTCCGATGCAACAAACGTCTTTGCATTATTAATAGTCGGTGAATACAGGAAGAAAAGAAACAAATCAATCATCAAATACGCAACGACACAAAGGAATGTGCGGAGCCAGGGCATTTCTAATCCAGGTTTTACACCGCATTTTGGCCTGTTTTGCCTGGCATCCGGTGGATTGGATACAGGTAATTTTTCTTTTAAAATTGAAAACCTGTTAGAACATATCAATGTTCATTTATCGCTTTTGTCAGATGAATTTGCAAAGGATAAATTATTCATTAAATTTCTTTTAAAAGACAATAATGAAAGTTTTCACAGGACGCTGGAAGAACATAGCCGGGAGCTTAATAATTCAATCAGAATAAAAATCGAAAGACAGTCAAATCCCGGAAATTATTATAAACTCGTTCAATTCAAATTTTTCCTCGAACATGAGGGAAAGGAAATTAATTTATCAGATGGCGGCTTTGTTGACTGGACCCAAAAACTAATTCAAAACAAAAAGCACCGGCTGTTGATCAGCGGTGTCGGCACTGAATTAATTTATAAAATAAAACATGATCAGATTTAATTACCGTTGTATAAACAACACTGCCGAAAAGTATGATTTGAATTGCTGTTACGAAGATAATTTCAATCTATCGTGAACTTGTCACGCCTCCTTCGTCGGCATGACAACCCCGAGAGGTTAAAATTTCTTTTGAATACAGGTAACAAATATCTCTGAAGCAGAGAATCTCAATGAACACAAAGTTCAACTTTTCATGATGCAATATCAGGATTAAAAAAAACAATAACCTACCTACCATTTTTCCAATCCTAATAGCTTTTTGCCAAGATCATTTAATTCCGCTGTCGTGTATTTAATTTGCTCCCATTTGCGCGGGTCACCCGGAAAAGCATACCCTTCGGGCGCAATTCTGTCTCTCCAGGAAGCGATCCTCCATTGACGCAACGGCTCATTATCTTCTTCGGCAGGCATCATGGAAATATATTGAGCAATACGAACCTTATTGTCGCTCATGTTTGGACGGATACCATGTGGCTGAAGGCTGTTAAAAATTAATAAGTCACCTGCTTCCATTTTAACCTTCACCAGGTCAAGACCCGTTACATCTGGTTTGAAATGATCACGGTCTTCAGGCTGAGTAAGTTTCCAGGTATCGTAAGTACGGAATAATTCAGGGATGCACTGAAAGCCTCCCATGTTTTCATCAGTTTGATCAGCTAATGCCAATACACCTTGTACATTTACCGGTTTGGTTTCCGGATCATAATCCCAATGAATAAATCCTTTATACTCAAATCCTGGTTTTATTGGAAAATTCAAATTGGCCCTGTCAATAATAACCCATAATTTTTCTGTTCCCCAAATATCAACAAATGCATTGTACACTTTTTGGGTCATCCGGTTGTTCCATAATTGCTGATGATTGTAAACTTCTACCATGCCGGTATTAGTAAGCTCTTTCATTTTCATTTCAGCACGCGGTGCGGTATACCACGTCCCCGGATCACCCGGATCTTTTTCCTCAAACTCCCATAAAAAGTTTGCAGCAGACAATGCCTGTTCACGCGGCACGGCGTTTTTGATAACGATATACCCATTGGTGATCCAGAAATTCCAGTCATCTTCACTTAATACACGGAGTGGTTTCCCATTACTCCTGTCGTTTAATTTAGTAGCGCTGCTTTTAGCAGTTGAAGGATTACCCGGAATATCTTTATGTACATTATCGGGTATCATTGTCGGGGCCATCGTGGCTGCCATCGTTTTCTGTTCCATACAGCAATATTTATTAATTTTTGAATAATAAGTTTGACAAGGGACATTGGCGCTGAGTTTTATTGCACCATCCGTTTGAGCTGCGATGTTTGCAATTCTTTTCTTCCATATAACTTTTTTTGTTTGAAAGATCATTTTGAGAAAGCACTGCAAGCTCGCCTTTCTTACCATGAAGAATATAAGTTTTGAGATCAGTGAGGATCATGGTTTTCGTTTTCGTATAACAAATGTAGCAAGGTAATGCAGGCTTAATCTACATCTGTAGATGCCTCTTTTTGTTCTGTATTGACATATTTGCTTTATTTTAGAAAAAATTTTGCAAACTCAGAGCAAATGAAAGCCCAACGGGAGTCTATATCAACTGATGAGAATAGCTCATTCAGAATTTTGCTTACTCCGAATCTGAATGAATTATTTTACTGGCATTTTCATCCCGAATATGAAATTGTGTATGTGGAAGCAGCGCATGGATTTCGCCATATTGGCGATCATATATCCAAATGGGAGGGTAGTGATCTTGCCTTGATCGGGCCAAACATTCCTCATTTAAATTTTGACTACGGGGTAAAGGCAACGGTGGATACGGTGGTGGTGCAAATGAAAGAGAATTTTTTAGGCAAGGATTTTTTTTCGCTTCCTGAGGTCGCTTCAATAAAAAACCTGTTTGAAAAAGCAAAGAATGGGCTGGCATTTTATGGAGATACGAAAAGGCTGGCCGGAGAGAAATTAAAAAATTTACCTTCTTTAACTCATTTTGATCAACTCATTTTATTGTTGCAGGTTTTTCATTTGCTTGCAGCAAGCAACGAAACGGAGTTGTTAAAGGTGCAACCGATCGCCAGCGCATCCATTCTAAAAGAACAGCAGCGATTGCAAAAGCTTTATCATTTCATAGAAACCAACTATCAAAAGAATATTGATGTAAACGGCATCGCTGAAATGTGTCATCTCACAACCGCTGCATTTTGCAGGTATTTTAAAAAAGCGACCCATTATACTTTTACAGATTTTCTGAATCATTACCGTATCAATCAATCCAAAAAATTATTATTACAGGATAAAACGGTTACGGAGGCTTGTTATGAAAGCGGCTTTGGTAATATTTCCTATTTTAATAAAACGTTTAAAAAACTCTCCGGAGAAAACCCTTCGGCCTTTAAGAAAAAACATTTTATCAATGAAATATAAAGTGAGAACCGATATCTCTAAATTTGCTTCTACATTTTTAAAAACTTGAGCAGCCCTTTTAAAACGTATATAACGGGTCCCCTGATTTCAGTGATCAGCCGGTTTTCGGAAAGAAATGCTTTCTGTATCAATGAGGTTTTTTATACCTATAAACAGTTTGGTGAGCACATTTCCAAAATCAGGCTTGCAATAAAAGAATTGCCCCTGAAGGATATCCATATCGGTTTAGTTGCGAATGATGACCTTGAAACCTATGCCTCAATTTTTGCTTTGTGGCTGGAAGGAAAGACATATATTCCTTTACATCCTAATCAACCGCTGGACAGGGTCGAAGACATCATAAAACAGATGAATATTCATACGATATTGGATTCGGGTAATACAACACGCTTATTAAACCATTCTCTTATAACTACCCGGAGCCTGGTTTATGAAAAAGATTTTTTTAATACCGATGTTGATTTCGATGATGATCGTTTGGCTTATGTTTTATTTACATCCGGAAGCACCGGTGTTCCCAAAGGTGTAACGATAAGCCGCCTAAACATCGGGACATTCATGGATTCGTTTTGGGACAGCGGTGTTATGATCACCGAAGAAGATAGATGCCTGCAATGTTTTGACCTGACCTTTGACGCTTCCGTACAATCTTATTTAGCCCCGGTGTTACGTGGTGCATGTGTGTATACAGTTCCGCATCACCAGATAAAGTATAGTTATGTTTACGGCTTGTTAGAAGACCACCGGATAAGCTGCGCAGTAGTGGCTCCCTCCCTGTTGCGATATTTAAGACCATATTTTAAAGAGATCGATCTGCCTGCTATGAAATATTGTCTTCTCGTGGGTGAAGCTTCGCCGGCTGATTTGATTAGTGAGTGGGCAAATTGTGTTCCCCGGGCTGGTATATATAATTTTTATGGTCCTACCGAGGTCACTATTTACTGTACCTATTATAAAGTTAAAAGAGATTCGGAAATCAAAACGCTTTTTGGAATGCTTTGCATTGGAAAGCCCATGAAAAATGCAAAAACAATCGTCATTGATGAAGATTTAAATATTTTGTCAAATGGTGAAAAAGGGGAGTTGTGTATCTCCGGCGACCAGGTCTCGCCCGGTTATTGGAACAATCCTGGAAAAAACGCAAAATCTTTTTTTGAGAAAGAATATGATGGAAAAAAAGAACGGTTTTATCGTACCGGCGATCTATGCTATTGTGATAATGATGAAGACCTGATGATGTATGGAAGGCTCGACTCCCAGGCGAAAATACAGGGATACAGGGTTGAGTTGGGTGAGATAGAGCATCATGCAAGGGAATTTTTAAAAGGTCGGAACGCCGTAGTACTGACATTTATCAATTCAATTGGCAATGCGGAACTCGCGATTTTTGTAGAAGAAAAAGGGACCAATACTTCTCTTTTAATTGACTATTTGAAAACAAAACTCCCGTATTATATGATCCCTGTTAAAATAATAACGGAACCCGAATTGCCATTAAACTCCAACGGTAAAATCGATAAAGTAAAATTAAAAGAAAAGCTTGCAGGGCTAAAATGAATCGATTAAACTGTCTATCTTCGGGCACGATTAGGTCTGCTGGCGCAATGTTTGCAGTTGACACACATAATTTCAATTAACCCTTAGCTTTTGCGAACCAGGTTTTTTCCCAAAAATCCTATTCTGATTACTTTCTTTAAAAAGAATGCCGATAAACATGGAAGAGGAAATGATCATTAAAAAATTAACAACGATATTCAGAAAGGTTTTTAATGATGAAACAATTGTTCTAAATAGCGAACTGACCGCAAACGATGTAGGCTCATGGGATTCATTATCACATATGCTCATGATAACGGATGTGGAAAATACGTTTTCGATTAAATTCTCATTGAGAGAAATTAATAAACTTAAAGATGTGGGAACTCTAATAAATTTAATTGAATTAAAGCTGGTTGCCTGATTAATTGTGATCATAAACCGGCACTAAGGAACCCTGTTAACTGACCAATGATATCTTATGATTTTTACCTCTTTTGGGTTTTTGATCTTCTTTCCCGCGGTAATAATTATTTATTATTTGCTTCCGCTAAAATACAGGCCATGGTTTTTATTACTTGCCAGTTATTATTTCTATATAAACATCAAACCCGTCTATGCGGTCTTATTGGCCGGAATAACTATAACAACTTATGTTTTTACAATTTTGATTAACCGGGCAAAGGATGAAAAACATAAAAAAATATTATTAATACTCGATATCGTTATCACATTACTCCCCTTATTCTTTTTCAAATACTACAATTTTGTAAACACCAGCATAGATCATTTCCTGCGGTTTGCCGGGATGAGATGGCCCTTGCCGGAAATAAGTTTTATTCTGCCTATAGGAATTTCATTTTATACATTCATGGCGCTGGGTTATTCCATTGATGTATATCATGAAGAGATAAAAGTGGAAAAGAATATTGGTGCGGTTGCTCTCTTTTTATCTTTTTTTCCCATTTTATTATCAGGGCCTATCGAGAGGGCAGGCAATTTGTTTCATCAATTCAGAGGTAAATTGCTGTTCGATTACAACAAAGTAGTCAGCGGACTTCAGCTAATGCTCTGGGGTTATTTTATGAAGCTTGTTGTCGCAAACAGGATCGCAATTTTAGTTCATATAATTTATAATGATATTGAACACAGCTCAGGTTCCTCGCTATTGTTAGCGGTATTGCTTTATCCTATCCAGGTATATGCAGATCTTGGTGGATATTCCCTCATAGCCATTGGCGCTGCAAAAGTGATGGGTATTGATGTGATGGCTAATTTTAACCGCCCGTTTTTTGCCACATCTATGTCAGAGTTCTGGCGCCGCTGGCATATTTCTTTGATCTCATGGCTCACCGATTATATTTACACACCCATATCATTTAATCTGAGAAAATATAAAATGCTGGGTATCGTCATTGCCCTTTTGCTGACTTTTCTTATTTCCGGAATATGGCACGGTGCAGCATGGCCCTTTATTTTTTGGGGGTTGCTCCAGGGTTCGTTTCTGAGTATTGAAGCGATAACGAATAGGCAAAGGAGAGCTTTTTTGAAAAGAAATAACCTGGATAAAAAGGAATGGTTCGCCTTTGTAAGTTGTGCTTTCACCTACCTGTTATTTGCCTTTTCAGAATTGTTTTGCGGTCCTGTCAATTCCATAAAGAATGCTTTTTTCATTATTAAAAAAATATTTTCAGATATTAATGGTCATCTCTATTATGGAAATCCATCAATGGTGTTCTTTTTATTGTTCGGCATCATCCTTCTCTTTTTAGCTGAAGGTAAAGCGGAATTTTATAAGGGCAGTTTCGCTCTTTTAAATAATAAAAACTGGGTTATCCGGAATTTTTCATATGCCCTGCTGATCATCATTATCTTACTGATCGGTGTTTTTGATGGAGGACAGTTTATATATTTTCAGTTCTAAGCCTTGCATTTTAGTTTTTTACAATTTATCTTCACATTTTTATATAGTTTACAGCACCCACCTTCTGCCACCCGGAGAACACCTGCCAGGTGAATAAATATATTCACCATAGTAATTTGCGGAAATTAATAGCTATTATGATTTCATCAAATACCAATTCCAGGAGGAATATCTACCTGATTCTGTTAATGAAATCATTAATTGTTCTTATAACCGTTATTGTCCTGGATCTCATTATTGGAAGCATACTCAAAACATTTTATTTCAGGCAGACTTCCGGTGAAGGTTATCATACCACTTATTCAATCGAAAAGACCGATGCAGATTTATTGATCTTTGGCTCTTCTACAGCCATTCACAATTACGTTCCCGAAACATTTAAAAAACGAATGAATATCTCTGCGTATAATGTGGGCAGAGACGGCATCTCGGTCTTCTATGATTATGCCATTCTTAAAACAATCTTGAAAAGATATTCACCGAAAGTGATCATATTGGATTTCGACCCGGAGGAATTTAAGAAAGACCAGGAAAGCTACGACAGGCTATCCTGCCTTTTGCCTTATTATAAAAAGTATCCTGAAATTCAGCGTATCGTTGATCTGAAAAGTCCCTATGAAAAATATAAGCTGCTCTCAAATATTTATCCGTATAACTCGTCTATTTTTACTATTGCAATCGGGAATACTGAATATAATAAAACAAGAAGAGGCGATATCAACGGGTATGTTCCCATAAATACTATTTGGAATGACCCGATCAGGGATAGCAACACTTTTTTAAATTACCCGGCAGACAGCAATAAGATAAAAACTTATAAATGTTTTATTGAAGATTGTATCCGGGCAAAAGTTGAATTATATATTGTCGCTTCTCCACTTTTTATAAAACCGGATTATGAAAATAATTCGATCACTATAGGAAAAGCAATTGCCGATAAATATCACGTCAAATTCCTTGATTACTCAAAAGATTCGGTGTTTCTAAATAGCCCTAAATTTTTTGCCGATGTCTCGCATTTGAATGATGACGGAGCCGTTGAGTATTCCAATACGGTTAGTGAAAAAATACTATCCTGGGAAAATGCAACCAATGGCATCAACCAAAAAACAAAATAGCCTGGGGCAGGATTATTTTCTTAGTAATCTCCAACCACGCTTACATACTTGATCCCGTCTTGTAACGTGCAATTTGAACAGTAAGTAGGTGTGGACTTGTTACGTGCCAGGTTTATGGTTTTTGAAATAATATCATTCCAGCTGCAGGGATCATTACTCAGATAACTGATCTCTTCACGCAGTGCCTGCAAAAAACTCATAGAATATAACCCTCCCTGCGGCGTGTTCCATGATACTTCGCCTTTTTGAGCAGCTGAAGAAAGTATGATGCCATTGGTGTTCATGAAAAGTTTTTTCAGCTTTGATATATCTGAATTGTTATCTACCTGGAACGTGAGATAATTACTTGTTGTTACCGATGATACATCGACCTCGCTGTTGCAGCAATCGCCGAGAATGATATTCAGCCTGGCTCCCTTGGTTTTGAGCGTACTGTATACTTCTGACAAATTCATTGAACTGTTATCATTGATAACAGCATAGGACGAGGGGCGAAGATCCATGCGTGGCCAGTCTTCAGTTTGATTTTTATAGCGAAAACCGTGTCCCCTGTAAATGAACAGAACAATATCATTGCTGGCGGGTTCAAGTGAACTCAACTCAGATTGCACATTTGCTTTTGAAAAAGAAGAACCATCTATAATATATTCCCGGAAAGAAACTCCGAGAGCTTCGGCTACTTCGCTGAATTCGGTTCTTAAATTTCTTTCATCGGTAGCACAGCCCGTTCCGATAGTAGGATCAAGCGTATTGGCAACAAGAACAAGATGCAGCGTAGATGATGATTTATAATTTTTATTGTCATTCGTTGTGGTATTATCTCTCCGGCTGTTATTGTTATCTTTTGCCGTGGTTTCATCACCTGTTCCAGTGGTAAGACCGCACATCTTTTTCAATGAGAAATATTGCGATTCAGAATCGCCAAAAAATTCGCGAAGATATTCATCAGTAATATTTTTCGGCTCCAGCTTCGTATAAGAGTCAACAAGTATATAGTTGCTGGGATTCAATAAGGAATCATCGGTTGTGTAAGGAGTATCCCATTTTTGGCTATGCACATCATAAAACCAGATAAAATAATCAGGGTTGTAACGGAGGCCTGATTTATTTTCTGTGATATACACAGGATCAGAGCCTGTAAGCATGGAATATTGAATTCCCTGGCTGTTTGTACCATTTCTTGAACTATAGTCAACATTCACTACGTTGTAGGTATTATTATTATTATATGCTATTCGCATATAGGCGTTGGTTTCATTAAAAAAAACAAGAAAGCCTGTGTACTTGTTTTTTTGCTTGTCAGTAAATTTTATTTCATAAAGAGATTGAGCATGTAAGGATAAGCTGAGCGATTGAATTAAAGTTAAGATCGTCAGCAGGCAGAGGGTTCGTTTCATATATTAACAATTAGAATTGTAGTATAAATCTAAAACGATTTTTAAATAGATGAAAGAAAATTGTTTTCTTTAACGCAGCCTTAAATTTTTTGTTGTCTACAGCTTTGGAAGTTTTACCGTGCCTTCTTCTGTCTCTCTGTAAACTCCGTGACTCCATGGTAATAAATAAACCAGGAGGGTTAAGAAAAAGGCAGAAATGCACCGAATTCAGTGAAGATTCTTAATAGTCTTTATTAATTAAACAACTCTTCCCATCAACGGATCCGTTTTGCTTGCAACGCCTGTTTCCACACGGCCTGCATATCTTCTTTCAAATGATGAATTGTCATTAATTCTTACACTGAAATCATACCATCCAAAAGATTTACTTGTGTCAAGCAACACAATAACCGAAGAATCTTCTGAACCCTTGCCGCCAACAGATTGTTGTTTTGTACCGGTGTGATATGCATTGTCTGCGATGGATGCAACCTGCGGCTTTTTTTCCTTGTTAGTTACCTGGACAACAATTTTACCAGTTGGCTGCTTGTCATTCCGGTCGTATTGCATCATCACATCAATGGCCGCATCAGTCTCACTGCCCATAAATTCACGAAAAAAACCGTTGGGACCGTACACTCTTAAATGATAATGTCCATTTTCAAAATCATTGACCAGCCAGCTATCCTTCAGTTCATCACCGGCAGCAACAGCATAAGCCCATGTTCTGACCTCCTCATCGATATACTTTCCCGGAGCGTATACATGAAACGGCGAGCCTGCAGATGATTCACCGAAAAATTCATTACCAGCCTTCAGTATTATTTCAAACGTCTTTTTATCATCGCTCAACATTCCGTCTGCGTATAATTCATAAGGCAGGGCACAAGATGAACGAATACCTTGTTCCTGCACAGCCATAAAAGGAGAGGAGTGCGGCGTTTTATTGATCTGCTCTATTTCTTTTTTTGATAATCGCTTGTAATTGGAAGGGGGGTTTTTGAATTGTGCTTTATGTATGATTTCAATAAATTCATCACGATCCGGAAAATCAGGGTTATTTATTTTTTCGTTGTTGTATGGACGAAATACCGAACTAAGATCACCGCATACTGTCCTTCTCCAATCACTGATATTAGGCTCTTCTATTTTCTTTCCAAACTTATGGCTCAGAAATTTTTCAAGAAATTGTATGGATGAAGTATGATCGAATACTTCGGAATTTACCCAGCCACCGCGGCTCCATGGCGATGCGATCACCAACGGCACACGATAACCTAAACCAATCGGGCTTTCCCGAATATGATCCTTCACCGATTGCTGATCTGCATTGCTAACATAGTCAACACCAGTATGAATATTTTTTGATGTCAGCCCGGTTTCTTTTTTTGCCGGATGAGGTGCAACAAATGGTGGCACATGATCAAAGTATCCATCATTCTCATCGTAGGTAAGAATGAAGATCGTCTTCTTCCAAACCTCGGGATTTTTTGTCAGTATATCCATCACTTCGCTAATGTACCAGGCACCGTACCAGGCAGAAGATGGGTGATCAGAAAAATTTTCAGGAGCAACCAACCAGGATACAGTGGGGAGCTGGCCACTCTCAACGTCTTTACGGAATTGATGAAGCACATCACCTTTGGGAATTTTTACTTCTCTTTCTTCGTTGCCGTCTTTATATTTTATAGAAGTGAGCTGGTGATAGAAAGGATCACTCCGGTTTGTAACAAATGCTTTTTGATGAATATTTTTTTCGTGTTCTGATAGCTGTTCAAATTTACCCGGTGTACAAGTCTTCTGATCTTCTAAAGCAACTTCAATATTTTTTTTTATCCGATCTATTTCATCTTTTAATTGCTTTGCTTCTTTACTATTGACATCATGTGATTGTAATTTTTGTTTTCGCTTTTCTAATTCTTTATTCCATTGCTGAATAATTTTAGGAAGAGCCTCAATATATTCAGGATGAAGCTTTACATGGTATTGAGTAAAATATTCAATGGGGTTATCTCCAAAGTTGGCGAGCCATCCGTCTTCTTCTCCTTCAAAACCCACGCCCACACTCAATTCATTCTGGTAAACTTTCCATGAAATTCCATTTTCTTCCAATCGCTCGGGAAAAGTTTTCCAGTTCACCATCGTTAAATAATCGGCGTCTTCATTCCACACAGCAGCCAATGATTTCTCATCCTGCTTTTCACGGATATTGCCTGTCCAGAAAAACAAACGGTTTGGGGTAGTTCCGGTAAGCGAGGAACAAAAATGCTGATCGCAAACAGTAAATGCATCCGCCAGTGAATAATAAAAAGGAATATCGGCACGGGTGTAATAACCCAGCGTCAACGGCATGGTTTTATAATCATCGTTGCCGCTATGTTTGCTTTCGAGCCAGCCATTATACCTGCCATTATTTCTTGCGTCCACCTGGTTGTCCCATGCATGCGGCAACGAATCCATCCAGGTTATTTTAGTATCCCTGATATCAAAGCGAAAAGGAGCGTAGGTTTCACCTTTCTTATTTTGCTGCAGCCATACGAGGTTTTTATTGGGAAGTGTTATTGCCCGCGGGTCATTATAGCCGCGAACACCCTGCAGCGTACCGTAAGTATGATCGAATGAACGGTTTTCCTGCATCAGCAAAACAATATGTTCTGCATCGAGGTAAGAACTGCCCGGCGCAGGGTTAATCTCAAGGGCCGTTGCCACTGATGCCGGCAATACATTTAGCAAACCTGCACCGCCTGCGAGTACCGATGCTTTTTTTATAAATTCTCTTCTTGAATCCATGATGATCGTAAATGATTAGGCCATAAAAATATTCTCTTATCAATATACGGACGTTAACGATACAAAATTTAAAAAGAAGGTAACATTCCCATTTTGTTTGTCATTCCGGGCGCAGCGAGGAATCTCAGAGATCCGAGCCGAGCCTCCGAAGGACTCGGCATAAAAAGAATGTCACCTGAGGTTCATTTTCGAGGATGCAAACGACAGCATTAAATCGTGATTTCATGAAGTATTGAAATTTCTGAGGTGCAAAAACCTATCCTGGCTTTACAACGTATAAATAGCTGTGCAGAACATGCTATTTGCTACGCAACATTTATTAATTCACATAATAAACAAGGAGGAATTTATGGCAACAAACCAAAACAAAAATTTCGTGGATCGTTTTTTCGATGAAATGTGCAACCGGCAAAAACTTGATCTTGCCGATGAATTGTTTTCTGCAAACCATATTTATCATGATCCGCAGACACCAACAGGGCCAGGGCCTGAAGGCATGAAACAGGTTATTTCTACTTACCAAACTGCATTTCCTGATGCACATTGGAAAGTGGTGGATACAATTGTTTCCGGCGATGAAATTATAACGCGGTGGCAAGGCAGCGGTACCCACAAAAAGGAATTGAATGGAATACCACCAACAGGAAAATCAGTAAAGGTCGATGGGATATGGATCCATCGTTTTGCAAATAATAAGATATCAGAAAGCTGGAATGTGTGGGACACACTTGGATTGCTGCAACAACTTGGCGTGGTTCCAGTCGTGGAACAATCTGAGGCGTAGAGACATTTTTTTCCTGGCCGATTTTAAATCTGCCCGGGGTCTTTTTGCAAAAAGCCCCGGGCTAACAGAAAGAAGGTAATATAAGAAAAGAATCGCCGACTCTTATGCTTGTCATTCCAATCCCTTCATAGGCGGGAGACGAATTTCAATAGCTTCATTAATAGATTATTTTAAGTTCAGCGGATCCTTCCAATGACGAATTTGATGATTTGGTGTTACTAACAACCAAAGTGCAGACCTCATCGATCCTTTACAATCTTCAAATTAGCAAAATAACCATTCGAATTATTTCCCACCCAAAAACCGATTATTCATTCTTTCGATCTTTGATACGTTGAGGGCACGCATCAGGACGACAGGAGTGCAAGACTGATAAAAACTTATTACATTTATCTCTTTTCCAAATTAACCAATCAAAAAAATGGTGCGACAGATTTCTACTCTTTGCGCAATTTGTTTTTTTAGCTTTTCAGGTTGCATTTCCACTTATTTTAAAACACCCAATGACATGTATAAGACATCAGCCACAATTTATGCGGATGATGGAACAGAAAAAAAAGGTGAATTGACTATCCAATTTGAGACAGGATTTGACCCGGAAAGTATAACCCTTTTTCATAAAGAAACAGGTGAAACGGAAAAGCTGAATATGAAAAGTATTAAATATTATAAAATAAATAAAAGCAGTTATTTCCCAAAGAAAATGGACCTGGATTTAAATGGAAAATATTATTTTCTTTTTGTTGAACGCCTGACAAATGAAAATTCGAGAATTCAATTATATGAACTTCATCAACTTTATAAAAGTACAGCAACAGGAGAAGAGCGAAAATTGTATTTTATTTCGTTACCAACGTTTAGTGAATAGGAAGTCTGGAGCATAAATGGCAAAAATCTTTTTCCTGATTTTGAATATAAGATGAGTAACCTGGTCGCAGATTGTCCTTCACTGGCTAATAAAATAAGGTCAAAAGAAAAAGGATATAATATTCCCACCCTTTTATTTCCTGAATCGAAAAGACTGGAGGTGTTTAAGAGAATTATCGATGAATATAATGGATGCAGGTAGCCCTTTACAGCTGTTGCCGTACAGCGAAGCGTCACCGGCGGCCGGAATGAAAAGATCATTCTTTTCAAGTAAAGTGCCCGTCACTCCTTTACAATCTTCAAATTCGCAAAATCCCCATCTGAATTATTTCCCACCCAAAAACCAACCATTCCGTCTTTGCGGTTAGTAATTTGATCTACTACAAGAGAAGGATTTGAATTATTATTTACATACACTTTTATTTGCTGAGTCTTAATTTCTATACGAACATGAAACCAGCTATCGGGTTGTGGAGAAGGATCAATGAAGTGTTCATATTTATTGGGAAATTCAGTTCTTAGCTTTTGCCAATCATAAACAGGCAGGGAAATATACTGCACGGAATGATTTTTTCTTTGCACATTGTACAACTGGAAATTAAATGGCCTAAAATACACGGCATCCATTGTACTGTCATTCAATCCATGAAAAGCAAAGCCTACAAAACTTCGCTGCAACACATTTCTTCCCTTTATATCCAATTCTATTGTTCCGTTGCTAAATTGAATACCGTTTAACCAGGCCACTCCATTACCTTCTTTTTCATCCATGTGAATTCCATTTTTGTTTTGAGCATCATTCAAAATACTCACACCACGATTAAATGCCGTGATTTTTTTATTTTTTACAAGATCAGTTAAATCAGGTGTAATAGTATTTCCATCCTGGGCAAGACAAGAAATGGAGAATAGTATCCCAATCAGCGTAGAAATTTTTGGCAGGTACATGGTATATATTTTATTAAAAATAAAAAGATCAATTGAATTTTGGTGAGGTTGACGTTCACGTCGGGTAAAATAATAAGACCTATCATTTGCGGCACTCTTTCCGGTAACATTGGCGTCCACGAGTTACTGAGTACAACATAACTCTGTATATTGCCGGAGAAATTCATGCAAATAAAAATGAATAAAGCTTCCTTTGATTTACAACCTGTTTTAGAAAATGATTTATTGGCCCTAAGAGCTTTGAGGGGAGATGATTTTGAAGCAATATACAATGTGGCTTCTGATCCTCTTATTTGGGAACAACACCCTGCAAAAGATCGTTGTGAAAGAGCGGTGTTTGAAATATTTTTTAAAGAAGCTTTACTATCTCAGGGAGCGTTTGCAGTAATAGATAAAAAGACGGAGAAAATAATTGGAAGTACAAGGTTTCATTTGATTAAAGAAACACAAAATGCCATCGAAATTGGCTGGACCTTCCTGGCACGTGAATACTGGGGAGGATATTATAACATGTCAATGAAGTATTTGATGATGGAATACGCATTTAATTTTGTTGAAAATATTCTCTTCTATATCGGTGAAAAAAATATTCGCTCTCAAAAAGCTGTTGAAAAAGTAGGCGGCAAAAGAATTACCACACTAGAAGGCGTAGTTTTAGAAGCAAGACCGGCTACAGCAGTTATATACAACATTGATAAAAAGAGCTGGAACCAAATACAGAATAAAAAAACAGCGACTGTATCTTCACAAAAAATTTAAAAAATGACTAACGAAAAGCTGCAACAGGTAATAAATAAAATGTTTGAAAGTATATCCGCTCAAATACCCGGTTATAAACATAGTGAAGCAGACTGGAGCATTT
>Ga0207106_1068_pt1 | contig 21002 bp, 15 predicted proteins | sample Alteio_BWMinHeat_78_FD_153535 | JGI IMG/M metagenome (GOLD analysis project Ga0207106, IMG submission 153535) | Enriched cells from forest soil in Barre Woods Harvard Forest LTER site, Petersham, Massachusetts, United States -... | ecosystem: Environmental > Terrestrial > Soil > Temperate forest >...
CTTCTAAATCTAAATGGAACTTGCCTGAATGGAGATCATCTAACAATAGCTGATGGTGCACTGATTAATAGAAATTCCGGCAACCTGATGTCTCCTCCGGGTTTTGGCAATACAGTAAACCTGGTCTACTCCATTTCGAATAGTAACCCTGTTACAACAGGATTTGAGATACCTCCTTTATCAAATACAATAAATGATCTGACTATATCCGGCATTGGTGGTGTTCGCGAGGTAATTTTAGCATCCGCTATAAGTATAAATGGAACACTCAGTTTGGTTAACGCTTACCTGAAGCTTGGAAATAATAACCTTTCAACCCATTCAATTAATAAAGATGCTAATAGTTACATTATCACCGATGGCTCCGGAACTTTAGAGCGAAAAAATATTGGATTAGCGCCTGTTGATTTCCCTGTTGGTATTTCTGAAACAAGCTATACTCCTGTTACTATTTCAAATGGAGGCGGGGATGATTACTCTGTAAGAGTTCATTCAACATTTACAAGTACTCCTGTTCCATCAATTAAATAGTTACCACAGTTTAATGTGCCGCTTAACAACGACAGCCTGCCCGACAAAACAATATTGCTTATTAAGTTAACATTAATCCCGCTTCCATTAATGTATAACTCCTGGTAAGAGGGTGTAAAGGCAGCACCGGATTTTATTGACAAGCCAATATTCGGGAAATTCAAAAGCGAAACAGAGCCTGTTACTGTCAATGCGGACATGGTAAGATTATCAATTCGAAATGTACCGGAAGAGCTAAAGGCGCTGCGGCCACTTCTATCTGTACTATTACCCGCGTATGCAAATATTCTTATTGTTATCGCGGCTTGATTGTTAGCATCCGTAGAAAGGGAAAATCTGCCGGAGTTACTAAAAGCATTATTGCCCGTTAAAACCGTTGAGTTTCCCATAACCATAGCCGGCTTAAATGTGGAACCATCAATACTATAAAGAACTCCGACTCTCGCAGGCCCCGTAAGCGAGGATTGATTATCAAAGGATACATCTATATCACTGAAGCCGGATACGTTAACTATGAATTGATAATAATCGGTTGCACCCGTACCAGCAAATGAAGTCGCGTTTGACCATGAGTTTCCGGTAATTGCTTCACCTGCTAATGAACCTCCATTGAAGATTCCGGCGCCGGCAACTGATGAAATTGTAGTCGCATTGCCTGACCGGGTTAAAGCTCCGCTACCAATATTCACGGCTTGTTCAACAGAATTTTCAAAACTTGTCCTGGCAGAATTATTTTCAAAATCATAATATAAGATCGGAACCTGGGCATTGTTTACTTTACAAATGAACACAAGTATCATTATCGTGAAGTAAGAGATGACGGCAGTTTTTATCTTACTGGAACTGCTTATCAATTTTTGAATAGCATTTATTAATGTAAAACTGTGGTTCATAGAAAGGTTATTTGGTAATGTTTATAAATAATGCGTGAAGGATTTCTATGTTGTGAAATAAAAAATAAATGACGCATCAGGTGAAAACTCGTTGCTGAACGCTCAAAATAAATTATGTAATGCTGAAGTTTTCGGAGAGGTGAATGCGGATAGTTATTGCAGGTGAGAGGTTACATGCCTATACTAAATGTACTCACCATTTTGTTATCCCGGAATTTGTTTGCACGAGAATTTTTTTGTTTTTCCTCTAAAAAATTTATGTAAAAACATCTTATAACGAAACTTAGGTTTCCAGCAATAGTTACACGGGTGGTATAACCTGTCTTTAAAGGTTTTTTAAAAATAAGTCTTTGGTTTATTCAGAGGTTATCAGAAAGAAACGATTTACTCTTCGATCGTTTTTTCCATTTGCATACTGCGACTGCCTTTGATAAGAAAGAATGTGTTTTCAAATTTTTGTTGATGAAACCAGTCCCTTGCCTCCGAAGAATTTTTGAACTGCAAAAAAGAATGATTTGTTTTCTGAAATTCATCGCCAACTAATGCCACAAATTTCCACCTGTTATTTTTGATGAGCTCAATTATTATTGCATGTTCTTTTTCACTTTCATTTCCCAATTCTGCCATTGAACCGAGGATCAAAACTTTATCGCCAGGCATTTTTGAAAAATTTTCTATCGCCAGTTTCATGCTGCTGGGATTTGCATTATAAGCGTCAAGAATAATCTTATTGGTTCCCTGTTCAATTAATTGTGATCGACTGTTGGACGGAGTATAGCTCTCAATTGCCAATTTGATTTTTGATTCTTCCACTTTAAAGAATTTTCCAATTGTGACAGCAGCAAGTACATTAGGTAGATTATATTCTCCGACTAATTGAGTTTTTATTTTTTTCTCATCAAGTCCCTGTATAATTTCAACTTCCAGCAAAGGACCATTTTTTGATGCTTTACCAATGATATGAGCTCCGTCGCCGGTTCCATATTTAATGATACCGGAAATGCCTTTGCTCATTTCCTGTAAATAATCGTAATCCCACATCACAAAAGCATATCCATGAGTTAATGTTCGTAAATAATCATACAATTCTCCTTTTGCTTTCCGAACTCCTTCTTCGCTGCCGAAACCTTCAAGATGTGCCTTACCACTATTAGTGACAAGACCGTGAGTGGGCATGGCAATCTGGCAATAAGATGCTATTTCACCAATATGATTGGCTCCCATTTCAATCACCGCCATCTCCGCATCATTTTTTATTTTTAAAATAGTAAGCGGTATTCCAATATGGTTGTTCAGATTTCCTTCGGTAGTATAAGTTTGATAAGTGGTAGAAAGAACCGAATGAATTAATTCTTTAGTTGTTGTTTTTCCATTACTTCCTGTGATAGCAATAAAAGGTATCGGGAATTGCTGGCGATGATATTTTGCTAATTGCTGAAGAGTAACCAAAACATTATCTGCTAAAATTGTTTTGCGCGGGATTTCAAATTTCTTTTCATCGATAACTGCATAGGAAGCTCCCTCCTCAATTGCCTTTTGCGCGAATTCATTTCCGTTAAAACTCGGTCCTTTCAATGCAAAAAAAATGTCTCCTTCTCTTAATTTGCGTGTATCCGTTTGAACAGAAGGATATTTTTTATAGATCTCATATAGCTCAGGAATATTCATGCAGCAAATGTAGGATGATGATAAAACAAAAAAGTCCCGGCTTAATTGCCAGGACTTTTTTTGTTCTATGTTGATTATTTTATTTCTTTCGGGAATTTTGCCGGCGACTCTTCCACCAGTTACCTGTTTTACGTTTGTTACCTTCAGGGCTGCCCATGCGATCCATAGCGCAACGGAAACCCAAAGTACTTAACGACTGATCTTCTTCAAGGAAGCGACGGGTGCCCGGGCTTAACCAGTAAGGACGGTCGTTCCAGCTTCCACCTTTATATACTCTTGAGTGGTCACTGATCAAAGTTGTAACTCCGTAACTGTAAGAAGCCTGTGATAAGCTATCACCATCTAAATAATTAATTACATTGCCGCGTTGATAGTTGCGACGGTTCCTGCTTTCTGAGTCAGTAACATTCCTCATTTTTACCTGGCCAAGGCTGTCAATTTCAGCTTCACCATTTTGATTTTTATATAAGGTTTGGTATTTATTTCCCCGGAAAGGATTTGTTTCATCTTCTGAACTAAGATCCAGGTTAGTCAAAGGACGGTACACATCGCGAACCCATTCGCTTACGTTACCAGCCATATTATATAAACCAAACGAGTTAGGATAAAATGATTTTACTTCTGAAGTATAGAAAGCACGGTCATTCAAACCGCCAGCCACACCAGCTACGTCACCAGAGCCGCGTTTAAAGTTTGCCAGGAATGAACCCTGCCAGCTTCCATGACGCGTATCACGCAAACCGTATACATTTTGTGACCATGGATAGAGTTGTTTATTCATTGCCAACTCCTCACCTCTTTTACCTTCCTTCAGGCTTGGCCTTGGGTTTTGATCGATCAAACCGTACGCAGCATATTCCCATTCAGCTTCACTGGGCAGCCTGTAATTAGGTAACAATATCCCATCTTCAAAACTTACCGTAGTACGCGGAGTACCCTGCGGAGTTTTAAGTGGATTATTTTTTGAGGTAGCAGTTTTGCCGGGTTGTGCCTGGTAAAGACCTAATAAGTATGATTTCGTAGTAAAATTATTTTCCTGTTGCTCACCCTGGATAGATTGTTTTGCGATATAACCTTTCTGCATTAAAATACCTTCATTCACGCGGTCACTACGCCACAAGCAATAATCAGATGCTTGTCTCCAGTTTACTCCAACTACAGGGTAATTATTGAAGCCGGGATGACGGAAATAATATTCAACCAATGGTTCATTGTAACTCAATTCACTTCTCCAGCATAGCGTATCCGGCAATGCACCATCAATGATCTTTTGGTTGTTGGGATCAGTAGAAGGATCAAAAACTCTACCCAGCCAATATAAATATTCGCGATAATGAAGGTTTGAAACCTCGGTACGGTCCATATAAAATGAAGCAACCGACACACGACGTGGAATGTTATTCCAATCGCCCATTACGTCTTCATCAACCTGGCCCATGGTAAAGGTACCGCCCTGCACAAATACGAGGCCGGGGCCAAAACCTTGTTCCTGGGTCTTTGCAACCTGGTAGCCACCCATGGTTTTATCGTTATAATTCCAGCCTGTGGCTTCAGATTTATCATATTTCTTTTTTCCGAAAATTCCGTTTTTACAGGAAGTAAGAACGGCTATGCATGAAAAAAGAATGAGCAGATTTTTCAATGTGATAGTTTTTTGCATAAACCTATGAATTGGAATATTTTTAACGCTGTTTGAGGTAAAATATTGCAGATACAGGAATAATTTTCCCAAACAGAATGACGAATTTAAACAGTTTAAATAAAAGCAGGTAAGGATATCTACTTTTTTTCAAACGTGAATTCCCTATACCTTTAATGTTTTAGGCTGCTGTGAAAAGATTTGCTTTATTAATATTAGTAACCTTTCCATTTTTTTCCCCGGCACAACGTACCTATAAGGCAAACTCCGTGCTGGCATCCGGCAATTGGTATAAAATAGCAGTTAGTACGCCCGGGGTATATAAAATCGATCTCGCTTTTTTATCAAAGCTTGGTATAAACACTTCCGGTCTTGCTTCCAGCTCCATACGCTTGTTTGGAAATGACGGCGGCATGCTGCCTGAAGCAAACAATATTCCCCGGCCGGATGACCTCAGTGAAAATGCGATCATGATTGTCGACGGCGGAGATGGAATACTGAATGGGTCAGATTATATTTTATTTTTTTCAAATGGAGCCGATCAATGGTTAACTGACTCAGTTAACAAAAAATTTATTCATAAAAAAAATCTTTATAGTGACCAGGCTTATTATTATTTATTTATAGGAGGAAATGGGAAAAGAATCTCTGCATTGCAAAACAATTTTATTCCAAACGTTTCTGTCATGTCTTTCAATGACCGTTTTTTTCATGAGCTCGACACTATAAATTTTTTATCAAGCGGAAAGGAATGGTATGGCGAAGAATTTTCTAATACTCCGGGACATTCGTTAACAAGAAACTTTTTTGTCGATTTTCCGAATTTACAAACAAGCTCAGCAGTCACTATTGTCACTGACTGCCTGGCAAGATCTGTAAGTATAAGCAGCCAGTTTGATGTTTCTGTAAATAACCAGGCCGTTCAGCAAATAAGTGTTCCGCCAATAGGAGGAGGCCAGTATGATGTCATAGCCGGGGAAATACAGGCTATCGCTGCTGTAAATAGTTCCCAATCGAAACTTTCTATCAGTTACAATTATGTGCCGGGAAGTTTCAACTCACAGGGCTGGTTAAATTGGTTTGAGATTTTTTCCCGTCGTGAGCTGTCAATGAACGGTGCCGATCAGCTTTTATTCAGGGACTGGAGCAGCGTAGGCAATAATAATATGGGTGAATTTGTCATTGCCAACTCAAACACCAGCACAGAAGTTTGGGACGTTTCTGATCCTTTAACACCGGTAAAAATGCAAACAAGCCTGCAGGGTACCGATTGCAAATTTGTAAATAACTGTACAAGTTTAAAAGAGTATGTTGCTTTTAACTCCTCAAATTTTCTTCAACCTGTTTCATTAGGAAAAATTCCTAACCAGGATCTTCATAGTTCCCCGCCTGCTGATTTTATTATTGTTACTACGCCTTCGTTGCTTCCACAGGCACAACGACTGGGTCAATTTCATCAAACAAAAAATAATTTTCGTTTTACCGCAGTCACAACCGACCAGGTGTATAATGAATTTTCTTCCGGCATTCCGGATCCATCAGCTATTCGTGATTTTGTAAAAATGTTTTATGATCGTTTTGCAAATAATGTTTCCGATCGCCCCAAATATCTTTTGCTTTTTGGGGATGCTTCTTTTGATTATAAGGACCGCCTGAAAAATAACACGAATTTTGTTCCTGCTTATGAAAACAATAATTCACTGGATCCTTTGAGCACTTATACTTCGGATGATTTTTTTGGCTTTTTAGATGATAACGAAGACATAAATTCAACTATCCTGATCAATCAATTAGATATTGGGGTTGGAAGAGTGCCGGCAAAGAACGCAGACGAAGCAAAAAATTATGTTGATAAAGTGGAGGCATATTATAGCAGGGAAGGTCTCGGTCCCTGGAGAAATAACCAATTATTTATCGCCGACGATGAGGATTTTAATTTGCATTTGCAGGATGCTGAATCATTGACCACAACTTCACAGACAATTGCACCTGTTTTTGATATTATAAAGGTTTATCTCGATGCATTTAGAAAGGAAAGCGGTGCCGGCGGAAGCAGCTATCCACAGGCAAACCAGGTTATTAATAACCAGGTGTATAATGGCACACTGATATGGAATTACAGTGGACATGGTGGATCAACGAGACTTGCTGAAGAAACAATCGTTGACCAGGATATTGTAAATAGCTGGAACAATGCCAACAAACTTCCTTTGTTCATCACCGCTACCTGCGATTTTGCTCCTTACGATAATCCGGCTATTAATTCTTTGGGTGATAATATTTTGCTTCGTCCGAAAACAGGCGGCATCGCTTTACTGACAACCACAAGGGTCGTTTTTTCTTTCAGCAATCGTATCATTAATAATAATTATTTGCAGTTTGCTTTGCAACCCGATTCAAATGGCATCTATAAAAGTTTGGGAGAATCGATCCGGGCAGCAAAAAATTACACTTACCAAACTTCCGGCGATATAACCAATAACCGCAAGTTTACCTTACTTGGTGATCCCGCATTAACCCTGGCGTACCCGGTATTAAAGACACGCGCAACGAAAGTGAACGGAGTTCCTGTTACACAAGCTGATACTATAAAAGCTCTGGACAAAGTATTTATGGAAGGAGAGGTTACGGATGTTAAAGGAAATATCTTGCAGGACTTTAATGGCACAGTTTATCCAACTGTTTTTGACAAGGTACAAACCATAAATACATTAGGAAATGATGCAACCAGCCAGGTTGTGGGCTTTCGTGTGCAGAATAATGTGTTATATAAAGGCAAAGCTTCTGTGATAAATGGAAAATTTTCTTTCAATTTTAAAATACCAAGAGATATCAATTATCAATATGGTAATGGAAAATTGAGTTTATATGCTGAGAATGGAACGAATGATGCCAATGGGTATTTTACAAATTTTATTGTAGGTGGTATTGACAGCACTAACAATAATGACAGGGAAGGCCCTGTCATTAAAGCTTATTTAAATGATGAGCACTTTGTAAACGGAAGTATCACCAATGAAAGCCCTGTTCTTATAGTTAGATTGAGTGATTCTTCAGGCATAAATACAGCAGGAACAGGCATTGGTCACGATATTGTGGCTACGTTGGATAATGACAATCGCCAGTATTTTATCTTGAATGATTTTTATGAAGCTGACCTGAATAGCTACCAGCATGGCGTGGTACATTTTCAATTACCAACCTTGTTATCAGGAATACATTCTTTAAAAATAAAAGCCTGGGATGAACTGGATAATTCCAGTGAATATATTTTAGAATTTAATGTAGTCAAAGATGATGAACTGGTTCTTGAGCATGTACTGAATTATCCTAACCCTTTTACTACGAAAACACAATTCTGGTTTGAGCACAACAGGCCGGAACAAAACTTGCAGGTAAAGATCCAGATTTTCACTCTCACTGGCAAAGTGGTGAAAACCATTAAACAAACAATAAACGATGCCGGAAATCGTTCTTCAGAAGTTGAATGGGACGGACGTGATGAGTTTGGTGATAAGCTGGGCCGGGGAGTTTATTTATACCGGCTTACGGTAATTACACCCGAGGGTCGAAAAAAAGAGAAGGTCGAAAAATTGGTCATTCTCTGATACTGGCATCCAATATTTTAGGACAAACTTTTTAAACCGGCTATATTTGCGCACCAATTTAAATTGTTACTGATGAGATCAACTGCTCTAAAGCTTAGTTTAGGAATCTTATTCTTGTCATCTTTTACAAAAATGGTATTTGCTCAAAGTAGACCATTAAATGTTGTAACGACTGCAGTTCCCTTTTTAAGAATTTCTCCTGATGCAAGAACCGGTGGAATGGGTGATCTTACAATGGCTACAGCGCCGGATGCTAACTCAGGTTTTTATAATCTTGCAAAAATTCCTTTCAACGAATCACAGGGTGGGGTTGGATTAACTTATACTCCGTGGTTAAAAGATCTCGGATTAAATGATGTCTATCTTGCTTCGATAGCGGGATATTATAAACTCGACAACCTTCAGGCAATTAACGCTTCTGTCCGTTACTTCAGCCTTGGTAATATTCAATTTACAGACGCCCTGGGAAATGAGCTTAATACATTTCGCCCCCGGGAATTCGGAATTGATTTCGGTTATTCACGCAAGCTGTCTGACAAAGTGGGCATTGGGGTTGGCTTAAAATATATTTACTCCAATCTTGCGGGCGGTGCCGTAACAAATGGTTCCACCTACAAGGCAGGTACTGCAGTTGCCGGTGATCTTGCATTTTACTATGATGGAAAAAATGAGACGGGTACAGGCTGGGCTTTTGGTGCAGCCATGACAAATCTCGGTTCTAAAATAGCTTATACAGATAATGCCGATCAAAAAGATTTCATTCCTGCAAATCTTGGCCTGGGAACTACTTATACGAAGGCGATTGATGAGCAAAACAAAATAACATTTGGAATAGATTTGAATAAATTGATGGTTCCTACACCACCGGTAGATGCGAATGGCAATTTTACCGATCCGAATGCATTGGATGCTTACCGTAAAAAAGGAGTAGTAAGCAGTTGGTTCAGTTCTTTTGGTGATGCACCGGGCGGTTTTGGTGAGGAACTAAGGGAGTTCCAGGTTTCGTTAGGCGGAGAATATTGGTATAATAACCAGTTTGCATTGCGTGCCGGTTATTTTTATGAAGATAAAACAAAAGGTAACCGCAAATATTTCACCATGGGTGTTGGACTTAAGTATAATATTTTTGGTTTGAACTTTTCTTATCTCTTGCCATCCGGAAGCGGTGTAAACAGGAATCCGTTATCAAATACTCTTCGTTTTTCTTTGCTGTTTGATTTTGATGGAGGAAATAGTTCGAACACAAGTAGTGAACAATAGAATTGATAAAATGAAATACATAAACGTCCCGAAACACCGGGACGTTTTTCTTTGGCAAACTGTGCCACAGTTTTAAAAACATGACCAAGGTGAAGATATCTATAAACTGTGGCACAGTTAGAAACCCCCGCCAAACTGTGGCACAGTTACGATATTTGTTGAATAAACTAATCTCATGTCATACAGGATCGGATCCGGAATTGATTTTCATCAGTTAGTCGAAGGAAGAGATTTGTGGATCGGAGGTGTAAAGCTTTCTCATCACAAAGGAGCGCTTGGCCACAGTGATGCAGATGTTTTGATTCATGCAATTTGCGATGCTTTATTAGGCGCCCTTTGCCTGGGTGATATAGGAATTCATTTTCCTAATACTTCAAAAGAATTTAAAAACATTGACAGTAAAATTATTTTAAAAAGAACTGTTGACCTGACCAGGAAAGAAAACTATAAAGTAATAAATATTGACTGCACGGTATGTCTTGAAGATCCGAAGATCAAACCTTATACAGAGGAAATGCGAAGGATCATTGCAGAAATAATTGACATCACAATACATGATATATCCATAAAAGCAACCACAACAGAAAAAATGGGCTTTATAGGACGGGAAGAAGGCATAGCAGCGTATGCAGTAGCATTACTGCAAAAGATTTAATGGTCTCATTGTTTGATTGTTTGATTGTTTTGCCTATTGTCTATTGCCTATTGCCAATTACAACTTGTGCCTTGTACCTTGAGCCTTGTCTCTTATCTTTGCCCGCATGTCATCTGTACAAATTAAAATCATCAATAAATCCAATAATGCTTTACCTGAGTATGCCACATCGGATTCTTCAGGCATGGATATAAGAGCTTATCTCCAGGAACCACTCACCATTAATTCTTTTGAAAGAATTCTGATACCTACGGGTTTATATATTGAGCTGCCACACGGCTATGAAGCGCAGGTACGTCCAAGAAGCGGGCTTGCTATAAAGTATGGTTTAACCTGCTTAAACACGCCTGGCACTATTGATGCTGATTATCGGGGTGAGATCAAAATCATTTTGATCAATCTGTCGCAAGAGCCACATGTTATTCAGCCAGGGGACCGGATCGCACAAATGATCATTCAAAAAACGGAAAGGGCAATATTTATAAGCGTTAATGAATTAAGAGAAACAGAAAGAAGCGCCGGGGGATTTGGACATACCGGGAAACAATAAAAAAATAATGATGCGAGTCTTTTTTATTTCAGCAATTTTCGCCCTGGCAATTGTTTCATGTAAGCCTACCAAAAAAATACAAACCGCTATAAATACTAAAAAGGACACCACAACTGTTGTGGTTGTCGATCATGCAAAGGAAGATTCTGTAAAATTTATAAAAGATACATACCACACTATCCTGGCAGATCATATTGATTATAAAACTTTCTCGGCAAAGATTGATGTGGATTATATCGATGCTGATGATAAAAAATACAATGTGAATGTGTTTCTGAGGATGTACAAGGATAGTGTCATCTGGATAGACATACATGCATTCCTGGGCATTGAGGCCTTGAAAGCCCGTATCACAAAAGATTCTGTAAAGATCCTGGACAAGCAAAATAAATTTTATACGGCCCGCAGTATAGAATATTTAAAAGAGGTAAGTCAATTGCCTGTTGACCTGTCTACCCTGCAGGATCTGCTGATCGGGAATGCTGTTTTTTTGGACAGCAATATAGTTTCTTATTCAAAATTTGATAATTCGGTTTCCCTGCTTAGCATTGGCAAAATATTTAAAAACCTGGTTACATTGAATGAAGGCAGGGTACTGCAGCGTATAAAACTGGATGATGTAGATGAACTGAGAAACAGGACAGGAGACCTGACTTATGATGATTATGAAAATAAGGTGGGAGTGAATTTTGCAAAAACAAGAAAGATAACTTTTGCGGAGAAGAAAAAACTGGATGTAAGGCTGCAGTTCAGGCAGTATAATTTTAATGAGGACTTAACATTTCCCTTCTCAATTCCTAAAAATTACAAAACAAATTGACCTGATAAAATTTAATTTGCAACCTGTCGTTCTATCGGTTGCTCCCTGTATTGCTAACCGGTTTAAACATTTTATCATGAAGAAAATAATTTTTCTTGTCTTCTTTGTTTTTTCCTGCCTGGCGTCAACCTATGCGCAGGATGATAAGACACAAATGGAAAGAGAAAGACAGGATATTCAGCAGGAGCTGGCTGACCTGCAAAAATCTTACAGCCAGATCAAGGGCAAGAAAAATGTTACGCTCGGGCAGTTAAATGTTTTAAAACGGAAGATCGAAGTACAGGAGCGATACCTGAATAATATCAATAAAGAGATCCGGTTTCTTAACGATGATATCTATCGCAGTACTCTTGAAATAATCAAGATGAAGAAACAACTTGATACGCTGAAGGCTCAATATTCGAGGAGTGTCGTATACGCATATAAAAACAGGAGCACTTATGATTTTCTGAATTTTATTTTTTCCGCGGCCAATTTCAATGATGCACTTAAAAGAATTGCTTATTTGAAATCATATCGCTCCTATCGTGAGCAGCAGGTGAATAGCATTTTAGAGACCCAGCAACAAATTGAAAAGAGAAAACAGTTGCAGATAAGCCAGATGGGAGAAAAGAAACTGGCCATTCAAAACCAGGCAAAACAAGTGGAAGTTTTACAAAGCCAGCGAAAAGAAAAAGATGCTACAGTTAACGAATTAAAATCGAAGGAAAAAGAACTAAAGGGACAGATCACATCAAAACAAAAAAAGGATCGGGATCTTAAAAATGCAATTCTTGCTATCGTTCGCAGGGAAGCAAAAAAGGCAGCGGACGAGGCAAAGGCCAAGGCGGAAAAAACGAATACAAATACAACTGCAAATACGAATGCAACGGTTACTAATGCAAATTCTAATACAAAAACAGAGACACCTGTCACCAAGCCGAAAAGTTATCTTGATTTTAATGCAGAAGATGTAAAATTGAATGTAAGTTTTGAGAGTAATAAAGGAAAATTGCCCTGGCCGGTAGATAATGGTGTTGTCACCATACATTTCGGCCCTTATGAAGTAGAGGGAACAAAAATAAAAGGAGTGAATCCCGGGATCACTATTGCAACTCCATCTGCAGGGATGGCTGTTAAATCAGTTTTTAACGGCGAGGTAGCCGGCGTTTATAATATGGGTGATGGAATGGCAGTAACTATTCGCCATGGAAAATATTTCACAACTTACAGCAACCTGGCGGGAGTAAATATTAGCAAGGGTAGTCCCGTCACAACCGGCCAGCCCATTGGCACGGTAGGGCAATCAGACGATGGAAACGGCGGACAAATTGACTTTATCCTGATGATCGAAAGTAAAAATGTAAATCCTGAGCCGTGGTTGAGAAGAAGATGAAGCCCTAAATAAAGGTTCAATTCAACCTTGGTGTTTGTCACGCCGCAGGCGTCTACACGCAGTTCTTTGTGTAAAATGACCGTATTGCATATAGACTCCTTCGGAGTGACAATCTGTGATGGGAGCGACAGACCGCAATGCAGTCATCCACTCTCTTTTGGCCACTAAAGTCCTTTCCTTTGGAAGAAAAGGGGATCAGCTTAAAAATCTCGCGTAGAGCTTTTCATATAGAGGCACAATATTTTGAATGTCGAATTTTTTGGCATGATCGGCTGCATTTATTTTAAAAGCTTTTAGTGTGTCATTGTTGCGCAAGATATCAAGCGCCTGCGTTGTCATTGTTTCCACATCTTTTACATTGGCCATGTAGCCGGTTACACCGGGAATCATGATCTCAGTTAATCCACCCACATTGGTTGATACCACCGGAACTCCTGCAGCCATAGCTTCCAGCGCAGCCAAACCAAAACTTTCATATTCAGAAGGGAGCAGGAACAGATCAGCGATAGCAAGAATATCTTCCATCTGCTCTTGCTTTCCTACAAATTGCACCTGGTCGCAAACATTTAGCTTGCGGCATAATTCTTCAGCCGTCTGCCGTTCAGGTCCATCGCCAACAAACAAAAGTTTTGAGGGAAGTTCTTTATTTACATTGTAGAATATTTGCACTACATCCTGCACTCTCTTTAATTTTCTGAAATTAGAAGCATGTAATAAGATCCTTTCGCCATTGGGAGCGATCACTTTTCTGAAAGCATCAATAGGTTTACGGGTAAATCGCTGTACATCTACAAAGTTGAAAATAACTTCTATTTCCTTTTCGATCTTAAAGGTTTTATAAGTTTCATCCCGAAGATTTTTTGATACAGCAGTTATGGCATCGCTTTGGTTAATTGAAAAAGCCACAACCGGCGCATACATTTTATCTCTTCCTACCAGCGTGATGTCCGTGCCGTGAAGAGTAGTAATTACAGGGATTATTTTATTTTCTTTTTTTAATATTTGCTTGGCCAGGAAGGCAGCGGATGCATGCGGAATAGCGTAATGTACATGTAACAGGTCAAGATTATTATTCCTGATCACATCTACCATTGTGCTGGCAAGCGCCGTTTCATAAGGAGGATAATCAAACAGCGGATAAGTAGGCACCTGCACTTCGTGATAAAAAATATTGGGAATAAAACTATTTAACCGCACAGGCTGCTGGTAGGTAATAAAATGTACCTGGTGATCTTTTTGAGCTAATGCTTTTCCTAACTCCGTGGCTAAAACGCCGCTACCGCCAAACGTAGGGTAACAAACAATTCCTATTCTCATAATTTTTCAAATGGCTCACGAAGGTAAATACTATAAATAACTTATTATTTACCTTTCATGTGAATATTATTTATTTCATTTTAGTCGCATAAACCTCACTCAAAAAAATTCGTTACCCGGTTGTGTAAAAATGAATATTCCTTATGGCTTAATTCATCTTAATTATTTACTTTCAACAAAATCTTAATCTATTTTTAAGCAAATTGATAAATATGCGAAAACTCATCTTTGGCTGTTTTGCTTTTTTTATTTATTCCCGTTGTTTTTCACAAGCAGATGACTCATTAATGATCCGTCATATTGCTGACGAAATTCTTTTGCATGGAAAAGAATATGATAATCTCCATGATCTAACAAAAAATATTGGCGCACGTTTGACGGCGTCTCCGGGATTTTACAAAGCCGAACAATGGGGTTTAAAAACTTTTCAGCAATCCGGCGCAGATAGGTACTGGTTCCAGGAATGTATGGTTCCTCATTGGCTAAGAGGTGGGAGAGACGAGGCCATTGCAAACATGGCAACACAGAAAAAGAATCTCGATGTGATTGCCTTGGGCAATTCTCTTGGAACAGGAGCAAAAGGAATAAAGGCTGATGTAATTGAAATAAGATCATTTGAAGAACTGGAAAAAAGGAAAGATGAAGTGAAAGGCAAAATTGTTTTTTACAATTATAAATTTAATCCAACATTTATAAACACATTCCAGGCTTATGGTAATGCAGTGCCATACCGCAGCGCTGGCGCAAGCAGGGCAGCGAAATATGGAGCTTTGGCAGTCATTGTTCGAAGCATGACCCATAGCACCGATAATAATCCGCATACAGGATCATTAACATATGATACAACTCTTCCAAAAATTCCTGCTATTGCAGTTGGCTTAAAAGATGCGGATTGGTTAGATTCTGTCCTTTCTCAAAAAGCAATAACTGTTTCATTAAAGACAAACGGACATTTTTTGCCTGATACGATAGGACATAATGTGATCGGTGAATTAACGGGTTCTGAATTTCCCGATCAATATATTACTGTGGGCGGCCATTTGGATTCATGGGATCCGGCAGAAGGCGCCAATGATGATGGCGCTGGTGTGGTTCAAACCATCGAAGTTTTGCGGACCTTCAAAGCTCTTGGTTACAAACCAAAACATACCATTCGGTTTGTATTGTTTGCCAATGAAGAAAATGGTTTACGTGGCGGAACAAAATATGCCGATGAAGCAAAAGCGAAAAATGAGAAACATATTTTTGCTTTGGAAACTGATGCAGGCAGTTTTACTCCCCGTGGATTTAATTTTGGTGGCACGCCTGAACAACTTCAAAAAGTACGCAATTGGATCCCTTTGTTACTGCCTTATGGAGTTTACCAGATAAATGATGGCGGAGGCGGGTCAGACGTAGGTCCTCTAAAGACTAATTTGAATACGCCTGTCTCTGAATTATTGCCGGATTCACAAAAATATTTTGATTATCATCATGCACGTAATGATGTTTTTGAAAATGTAAACAAACGGGAATTGGAGCTGGGAACGATCAACATGGCTGCTTTGATTTACCTGGTTGATAAGTATGGATTGTAGAAAAATTATTGAATTATTTATTATAAATTATTTCCGGACGAAATCAATAATCAGTAATTAATAATTAATAATCATTTCAATAAACCTGATATTGCTGCCTGGACAGCTGCAAAAGGAAACGAATCAACAACCTTTTGCATCTGTTTTTTTATTTCTGCATTGCAGAGATTGCCAATGCTTCCTTCATGTGTGTGATGAATATTTATATCATAATTGAAATTCCCTGCTTCAATATCCAAACCTATTTTTTTATAAGCATCTCTGAAAGGAATTCCCCGGGAAACCAGTTTATTCACTTCTTCAACACTAAAAAGATATTTATATTTCTCGTCGGCAAGAATATCTTTTTTGATCACGACATTTGATAGCATAAGCCCGGCCATTTCAATACATTCTTTCAAAACCCGGAATGCAGGAAACACGTGTTCTTTCAGCAACTGCAGATCACGATGATACCCCGAAGGAAGATTCGTTGTCATCATCATGATCTCATTCGGCAATGATTTTATTTGATTACAATGCGAACGGATCAATTCAAATACATCCGGGTTTTTTTTATGAGGCATAATGCTGCTGCCGGTTGTAAGCTCTTCAGGAAAAGAAATGAAATTAAAATTCTGATTCAGGTATAAACAGGCATCCATAGAAAGTTTGCTGAGCGTATCAGCCACATTTGCCAAAGCCATTACGACGATTCTTTCGGTCTTGCCTCTTCCCATTTGTGCATACACTACATTATAATTGAGATCATCGAAACCTAAAAGACTGGTTGTCATTTTGCGGTTAATGGGAAACGAAGAACCATAGCCTGCAGCGGAGCCAAGGGGGTTTTTATTTACAACATCATAGGCTGCTTTTAAAGTGATCATGTCATCCACCAGGCTTTCTGCATAGCAGCCAAACCAAAGACCAAAAGAAGAAGGCATGGCTAATTGCAGGTGAGTATAGCCAGGGAACAAATGATTTTTATATTTTTCACTTTGGGATTGCAGTAATTCAAAAAATGACTGGATGATCTTTACCAGTCCTTCCGTTTCATTCCTGAGAAAAAGTTTTATATCTACCAGTACCTGGTCGTTCCTGCTTCTTGCGCTATGAATTTTTTTACCGGCATCGCCAAGTTTTTGTGTTAGCAGGAATTCAATTTGTGAATGAACGTCTTCAATGTCATTTCGAATTTCGAATTTCGAATTTTCGATTTGAGAATATATTTCTTTCAATTCTTTAACCAGGGCATCACCTTCTTCATTAGTTAGTAATCCAACTTCTGCCAGCATTTTAGCATGAGCAATAGAACCAAGAACATCAAAAGGAGCCAGCTGTAAATCGAATTCACGATCTTTTCCGACCGTAAATTTTTCTACTTCTTTTAATGATTCGATATTTTTTTGCCAGAGTTTCATACAAGTTACCAGTTACAAGTTGCCGGTTTCCGGTGGGGGAAACTCGTTCCAGTTATCTTCAACCCATTGAAGAAATTTATTTATACGTTTACTTAGTAAATCATATTTAATGCGTAAATCAGTGTACTTAACTTTATCCGGCATCGACCCGGTTTCAAATAAAAATCCAGATGAACAATTGTTTCATCGCACTCAGCTTGTGAGTACACCAGGTATTTGATGAACTCTGCTTTATATTTTTTTCTCCCATATCCCTCAACTATCAGTGCAATGACTGATTTGGAAGACCTCCTAATCTGGCTACCCTCTTCATAAAGTTCAAATTTTGGCAGCGTTAAGGTCATTTTATGAACTTCAATGGCAAGTTTCCCGGAGTCGTTATAAATATCAAGTTCTCTGTAACTTTTCATACCATTTTGTTTAACCTGTAACTGATAACCGGAAACTTCCTTATAGAATACGACCTAATAATTGAATATATAGCTCAATTCCTTTTTTTATTTCATCAATATAAATATACTCATCTGCTGCATGACTCCTTGCGGAATTTCCGGGTCCCATCTTTAATGCCGGAAAAGACATCAATGCTTTGTCAGATGTTGTAGGAGAACCATAATATACTCGCCCTAATCCTATGCCTGCTTTCACTAACGGATGATCTAACGCAATGGAAGTCGAACGCAGTCTGAAGCTTCTCGGTTTGATGTCACTGTGAATATTATTTTTTATTACTTCCATCACATCTTCGAAACTATACAATTCATTTACTCTCACATCGGCTACGAAATGACATTCCGTAGGAATTACATTATGGGCTTTATTTTCTGTATCAATGATTGTAACCGTCATCTTTAACGGTCCTAACAGCTCAGAAACTTTTGGGAACTGGTATGATCGAAACCATTCAATATCCTGTATGGCTTTATAAATTGCGTTTTCTCCTTCGTTTCTTGCCGCGTGCCCTGCCTTGCCATGAGCCACACAATCTAAAACCATGAGACCTTTTTCAGCGACCGCCATTTGCATTTCAGTGGGCTCTCCAACGATGCCGAAATCAATCTTGCCCAAATGTGGCAATAAGGCTTCCACGCCGTTGCTTCCCGAAATTTCTTCTTCCGCAGTGGCAGCAAGAATTAAATTGTATTTCAGATCAACTTTATTGTAATAAAAAAGAAAACCCGCTATTAATGAAACCAGGCAGCCGCCGGCATCATTGCTTCCCAATCCAAATAGTTTGCCGTCAGTTTCGATAGGATTGAACGGATCAATAGTATATCCTTTATTCGGTCTTACCGTATCATGGTGTGAGTTAAGCAGAATGGTTGGCCTGGTTTCATCATAAAACTTATTGGTGGCCCAGATGTTTTTTAAATGAACTCTTGTTTTTACTCCCTTTCTTTCAAGAGATTGCTCAATAATGTCAGCGGTATTATCTTCCTCTTTACTGAATGATGGTGTAGCGATCAATTGTTTTAATAAGGCAATTGCTTCGTTTTGCAGTATAGTTATTTGTTCATTCATTGACGATAGTTGTCCCTGACTGGCCATTGATGAGTTCTTTCAATTGTTCGGCTTTGCCAATTGTTATTGTCTTAACTCCACTGTTAAGCGCTGCAAAAGCGTTGTCAAGTTTCGGTATCATTCCTGCAAAGATCTTCGATGCATCCATCCCATGGAGGGGGGATTTGAGTTCCTGGTAATAATTCCAACTTAATTTACGTATCACTGAGTTTTCGTCATTTACATTTGTTAACACGCCAGCCTTTTCAAATGAATAGATAAGAGTTACGTCATAATCTTTACTCATTGCTTTCGCGATTTCCTGTGCTATTGTATCCGCATTTGTATTCAGCAACTGACCTTCTTTGTCATGTGTAACAGGAGCGATGACTAACGCAAAGTTTTGTTGTAACAAATTGTTGAATAGTGAAACACTTACTTTATCAATATCGCCAACAAATCCATAGTTCGAAACTTCGTTGTCCCCCTTTAGAGGATGGGGGTTAGAATTTCGTTTATGAGCAAGAATGGCATTCCCATCAGCACCGCAAAGACCAATGGCATTGCAGTTATGGGACTGTAATTGTGCCACAATATTTTTATTGATATAACCGGCATAGACCATCGTCACAACTTTGAGCGTTTCCGCATCAGTGATTCTGCGGCCATCAACCAGTTTTTGTTCGATGCCTAATTTTTCTGCAAGCCGGGTAGCCAATTTTCCGCCGCCATGTACCAGGATCTTATGAATGGCCCCCGTCCCCGCCGGCTGGCGGGGAGTTTGAATGTCAGCAAAACTTTTGAGAAATTCCCTAAGTTTAGTTTCATCATCAATTATATTTCCACCGATTTTAATTACATACAATGTTTCTCTGCTTCCATCTCGGTCGACTGGCGAGGAGCTTTGCAATGTTCTGATTGTTGCATCAATCTTTTTTAATACATCTTTGTTATTTTTATAAACCTCTTCATTATTAAATCGAAGGACTTTTAATCCAAATGAAATAAGAGTTTTTTCTTTTAAAATGTCATTCTTTTTTACATCTTCATTATCATGGATATCCCCGTCGATTTCAATGACAAGTTTTATGGGATGACAATAGAAGTCTACTACAAAGTTTGAAATCGGATGCTGTCGTCTAAACTTTAGTTTCCATTCATTTATATGAATATGTTGCCAGATAATCTTTTCTGAGGAAGTCATATTCTTTCTGAGATCTTCCGCTCTTTTGAAAATTAAGGGACCAGCACCATAAAACATATTTTCTTTCATGACAGTGTCAATATAATGAATTCTACGAGACGCCCCGCCTTAGGCGGGGATGGGGGTTAACATTTCAGATAATACGGCCTGTGCCGCCCAGACCCTGTTTGATGCTTCTTCAGTCACCAAACTATTCGGCCCATCGAGGATCTCATCACTTAATTCAACATTTCTTCGCACTGGCAGGCAATGCATCACCTTCGCATTATTTGTTAGTTTCAATTTTTCATTGGTTAGCATCCACCCCGGATCATTGCAATAAATTTTCCCGTAATCAGTGTATGTGCTCCAGTTTTTTACGTAAACAAAATCTGCACCTTTTAATGCTTCGTCCTGATCATATATAATAGCGGCGCCGTTTGTAAATTCCTTTTTCAACTCATAATCTTCCGGGTGAGTAATTACAAATTCAGCCTCGTTCCATTCATTGATCCACTGGGAAAAGCTATTTGCGACGCATTGAGGTAAAGGTTTTACATGCGGAGCCCAGGTTAAAACTATTTTTGGCTTTTTAATTTTTAATTTTGACTTTTTACTTTCTTCCGTGATTGTCATAATATCAGTAAGGCTTTGCAAAGGATGAAGCGTTGCACTTTCTAAGCTAACGACGGGTATGCCTGCATATTTCACAAATTGTTTGATGAACAGCTCGCTGTAATCATCTTCACAATTTTTAAGAGAAGGAAAGGTTCGGATAGCAAGAATATCAAAATATTTTCCCATGATCGGGGCAGCATCCTTTACGTGCTCCACGGTATTACCACTCATGATCGCTTCCTCTTCGAATTCCAAAGCCCAGCCTTCGCTGCCCACATTAAAAACGATCACCTCCATTCCCAAATTCTGCGCAGCGATTTGTGTACTTAATCTTGTGCGCATGCTTGGATTGAGAAAAAGACAACCGATACGCTTATTGCTGCCCAGTGCTTTATCTTTTAATGG
>Ga0207106_1069_pt1 | contig 20664 bp, 8 predicted proteins | sample Alteio_BWMinHeat_78_FD_153535 | JGI IMG/M metagenome (GOLD analysis project Ga0207106, IMG submission 153535) | Enriched cells from forest soil in Barre Woods Harvard Forest LTER site, Petersham, Massachusetts, United States -... | ecosystem: Environmental > Terrestrial > Soil > Temperate forest >...
TAATGTCGCCGGAGCTTTCTGGAAAGCAAATGCAAGCGGAAGCATTGTCACACTTACGAGCGTTTCCCAAAAATCCGTTCCCATCGCGGTGACGGTCGCCGACTCAGGAGGCTTCACACCTGCATCCTTTACGGCCCCACTAAATTAGCGAAATGTAAATGCTGGGCGCACTGGCAGGCGAATAAATCCTGCCAGTGGTACCCGCCGGTGATAGTGGCTTGTCTGGGAGTATTCATTTTTCATCCGCTAGGCCGAGAGGGAAAGGGACTCGATGAACTCGAACATTAGGTTGCTCGCGCTGAAAGTAAAGACATTTATCCTTACCCCGGTCGGCCTCGCCTTTTCATCTAAAACGGCAATCTCTTGTTTGCTAAAGAGTGAATGGACGCGCCCGAGTTATACAGATTCTGGAAGTATCGTTCCCACGGCGCTGCGCGCCACGACCATAATCGCGGCTATGATTTTGGTTTCCAACACTGCTCACGCACAAGCGGATTTCGAAAAAGGGTTTCAGGCGTATCAGTCGTACCATGGTTCGGATTTTGATTCGGTGAACTTGGCAAACGGAACTCTGGTTCTGAATATACCGCTGTTATCGTATCAACAGCGAGGCGGCATTCCGCCAGTGGTCATCTCCATTCGCAGCAATTCAACAACATTTCAATCGACACCCCCTTTCCAGAATGGTCCGCCAGACACAAGGCAGCATGAAGTGCCGTCTGGATTGATCGGAGCACCGTGGGGGCAGCCTCACGTCGTGGTCAGTCCCGGTGGCCTGAGTTGGAAAGAAGAGCGAATTGTTACAGCCTCGCACGGAGGAAACGGCCCAGAGTACCTGACTCGCTTTGTAGCGACCGATGAAAGCGGGGCAACGCATTCGTTGGGTGGAGGAATTGCAAACTCAGTAGTGGGGGTTGTGCCTGGGATACTCTACAGCGTGGACGGCAGCGGACTGATGCTTCGGCCGAGGTCCAGCAACAACACGCCGGTGCTTGTGGACCGCAAAGGGAATATTGGCGGCCTGATCGATCCGAATGGAAATGCAATTACGCTGCGCGGGCCATGCGCGAAGCCCGCCGGCGGCGGGGACTTCTTCGATCCCAGTCTGGCCTCCTGGGAAGGCAACGCACATGGAACGGCCTCAACAACCTCGATCATAGATACGGTGGGCAGGGTGATTCCGAATCCAAGCTATTTGCCTCCTGCGGCACCCTTTAGCTGCCTGGTTGATCTCGACGCGTCCTATCATCCTGCAGCGCCCGACGCCAAGGGTTGCGAGACATTGCAGTTTCCCGGCCAAAATGGCGGACTCATTTCATTGATCTTTTGTTACAAGCAAATCCCTGTGAGCGCCAGTATTCCTACGCCTGCCGGGGGAGTGGGCAACCCCAAAAACGAGACAATTAATGAGACGTGGTGGGTGTTAACTAGTGTTACGCTTCCGAACCAAGCTCAGTGGACATTAACTTACGATAACTATGGCCAGGTAGCGAGTGTAACGATGCCAACTGGCGCGACGGTATCTTATACCTATGTGACCAGGCTGGCCTGCGGTAATCCGCCGGGGGAAATCCCAGTCACCGGGACTCCTGTTTGGCCTTTCTCCAATCTAATGTCGAGCCGAATGGTAGCGAGTCGCACCCTGGACCTGAAGGATGGCACTACCAAGAAAGTATGGAACTATACCAGCACCATAGGGTCGGGGTGGGCGAGTAGCCCGAACTCGGGAACTGTCACAGTTAAGGATCCTTATGGCAACGACACGGTACATACGTTCGCCCTCGTCGGACAGTCAGTCTGCGGACCTTATGAAACACAGGTGCAATACTTTCAAGGATCACGCACTTCCGGCACTTCGCTAAAAACTGTAGCTACGAAATATTCCTCCACTGGCACCGATTTTGCCAATCCGACGAACTTTTCCAACTATATAGCGGTCGGCGTCTTCCCGAGCCAGGTCACTACAACCCTTGGAACTCAAGTCAGTCAAGACCAATATCACTACGATTCTTTCGGTAGTTATCAGGACTACATCGGCAATACTCACCCCTTCAGTTTTGGGCAGATGCTTTCCGTCAACGAATCGGACTGGGGAAGTGGAAGCCCCGGAGCGGTTCTGCGCACCACGCTGCACACGCGCCTTTGGCAGTCGACTTGGAAATACTATGCAGCGAACCTAATCGACTTGCCCTGTCTGGACACGGTGTTTTCCGGAAACTATACAGGTTCGCAGACAAGCTGCACAGCGCCAACTCCGCCTGCCACCCAGGTTTCACAAAGCGGTTATGCGTTTGACGAGAGCGCTTATAGTTCTGTGGGCTCACTGGGCAATCTGACTTCGGTGACGCGCTGGCTAAAGGGCGGTACGTCGCCAACGTCCCACACGACTTACAACGCGAATGGCATGCCGGTTCAAATGATTGATCCACTCGGCAATACCACAACCACAACATACGATAGTACCGGTCTCTATCCCAATAAAATTCAGTCTCCAAATACGACTTATGGGTCAACCGTAACGCAGCATATCGAATTTCCGTCTTACGATACGAATACAGGCGAGTTGCTGTCGCATCAGGATGAAAATGGAAATACGACTACATTCACGTATGACAGTATGCGTCGACTAACCAATGTGGTCTATCCGAAGGTGGCGGGCGACGGAGTAGCGGGAGCGGAAACGTATAGCTACAATGACACGCCGCACTCAACCAGCTCTCCTTCGACCCCCAACTACACTTTCACGCAAACACTGGATCGGACAGGCGCTTCGTCTCCAGCCCCTTTTAACGAGGAAGGCATCCTTGACGCGGTTGGCCGGAAGATCCAAACCATCGTTGGGCAAACAACGCCAATCAACCCAATCTATGCGGAAACCACCTATGACAATCTCGGCAGGGTTGCCACAGTTACCAATCCACACTATTCCACAACGTCACCGACCGACGGCACCACGAGCTACGTGTACGACGCGCTTTCCCGCGTGTGCGTGATTGGCCGCCCGGACGGGGCGCCGGTTTCGCAGCCAACTGGCTGCCCAACAGCTGCGCCGTCGGGTGACATATTCACGAAGTACGCCTCAAATTGCACCACCGTAACAGACGAAGCTGGGAACCAGCGCACGTCCTGCTCGGACGCGTTGGGCCGGATGACCGGAGTTTGGGAAGCTCCCAACCTAATCTCCACCTACAACTTCAACACTCTGTATAACTATGACGTCCTGGGAAATTTGCTCACCGTTACCCAAAAGGGCGGTTCAACGGTTAGCACGCAGTGGCGTCCCCGATCCTTTACCTACGACTCGCTGTCGCGGCTTCTGTGCGCCGCCAACCCTGAAATTCAAGCTGTGACCTGCCCGGCCTCAGGACCATTTCCGTTTGGCGCAACTACTTACACCTATGACAGCGATGGCAACCTGCTGACCAAAACGGCGCCCTCGCCAAACCAGCCATCGACTGGCACGGCGACGGTCACGACGACCTATACCTACGACGCTCTGAACCGGATCACTGGCAAGAGCTACGCTGATACCTTTGCCAGCAATCCTGCGACTTCCGGCGTAACGTATGGTTACGACGGTGTGGTTTTAACCTGTCCGACCCCAATTGGCGTTTCAGGAACCTCGACGATCGGAATCGGCCGGCGCACCTCGATATGCTTCGGCGCCGGCAGCAAATCGTGGCAGTATGACGCGCGGGGAAGAATCGTCAACGAAAATGACCGCTTCATAGGCCCCGTTGCGCCTTACTCGAATATTGTCGCCACGATTAACGGTGTCCCTACAATCTCAACCAACAAGCAGTTCTCTTATTATCTCAACGGCGACTTGCTGGCTTATTCGTACCCGAACCCCAACGGGCCCATCAGCGGGAATTTTTCTATTGGGGAAGATGCGGCGGGACGGGTGATCTCGGCAGGCGACAATTTTTATCAGATGCTGGCGAGTCCGACGTTTGCGCCCACAGGCCAAGTACTCACAGCCTCAGTCGGCACCAACACGATTTTGAACACTTACAATAAGCGGCTGCAGCCGGTCTTGCTATCTGCTGCAACCTCCGCGAGCGTTGCCATCCTCAATCTGACGTACAATTTCAATCTTGGGAATGGGACCACGGGGAGCGACAACGGAAACGTGATTCAGATTGCCAACGGAAAAGATGCCAACCGGACGCAGAACTTTACCTACGACGCCTTAAACCAGATTCAGCAGGCCTACACCAGCGGCCCCAACTGGGGGGAAACGTTTGGACCGACCGCCACGGCTCCGGGCGTGGCGCCGGCCACTCCCGGCATCGACGCTTGGGGCAATCTTACCAACCGCTCCGGCGTCACGGGCAAGACCCTGTTTGAAGGGCTTAGTTGTCCGGCCAGTGCCAACAATCAACTCACTGCCTGCTACACCTACGATGCTGCTGGAAATCTAATCAAGAACGGCTCGGCCACCTATACCTATGACGCCGAGAACCGGTTGATCGCGACCGGTGGTTCCAGCTACATTTACGACGGTGACGGCCAACGCATCGAGAAGTGCACGGCAGGCACGACCCCGGGTACCTGTGCGGCCAATGCGACCGGCACCTTCTATTGGAAGCAGGGGGACGGTACCACGACTACCGAAAGTGACCTGCATGGGAACTGGACGGCAGCGTATGGGATCATCCGTGGCAAGATCGCTTCTCGCGTCGATCTGCCGAGCAACGCATTGCACTACTATTTTGACGACCACTTGGGCACGACGAGCGTTATCACGAGCGCAACGGGTGTCATTCAGAAGGAGTCGGATTACTACCCCTATGGCGGGGAGATTTCGATCGTCAACAGCGACACCAACCGCTACAAGTTTACCGGCAAGGAACGGGACAGCGAATCGGGCCTGGATAACTTCGGCGCTAGATACTTCGCAAGCACTATGGGACGGTTCATCCAAGCCGACCCGCTCTACCTAGAATTTCATCGGCTCATTGATCCGCAGCAGTTGAATCTCTACATATATGGGAGGAATAACCCGCTGAAATACACCGACCCGCTAGGACTCGATATAACTTGCGACGGAACTCGATGTAACGACTACCTGAATGGGTTGCAGAAAGACGCGTCGTTCAAGGTGACGACGGACAAGAACGGGAAAATCGGGACTGAAGGCGACATCGACAAGAAGCATCTCTCAAAAGCCGAAAAGGAACTGTTGAAGGCAATCAACGACGAGAAGCATCACGTCACGATCCATGCAATCGACGGAGGAAAGGACGCGGATGTTTTTTTTGGCCGCTCTGATGGAAACCATACCGGATCACACACAATCGCATTTGATCAAGCGGCATTGCTAGACAGCGCCAAGAATGTAGGTGGGATGACTTCTGCGCAGTTGGTTGGTCACGAAACATTGGAGGGCTACAGCGAATCTCAAGGTGGCAGCTTGGCAGATGCACATAACTATGCGAATTGGTTCTTTGGCGGTCTCGATCCTGGCGGGGCTAAAGGGGCCACATATGGTGTGCAAGGTGGAATGGTTGTTCAGTTGACTGGTAACTTTTCAGTTCATGGAAGCTCCGCAACAGAGCGGATCACCATGCACTTTGTGACGCCAATCTCGCAGCAGGATTTTCTAAAGGGAAAGGGTGCTCCTTATCTACAGTATCCCATCAACGTGGAAGCGGTGGCGAACAAGAAATGAGACGGCCTCTTCTTCTTGTCGCTCTAATCGCGTCCGTTACAGTTGTCATAGCCGCCGCTGGTCCTCAACGTGGACACACGAAGATAAAGGGACAAATCATCGCTTATAGGCCTGCTGAGAGAGTTTTGCAGGTGGTGTCTCACGTCTTGAACAAGGAGTCTTTCTTGTTCAAGTTGAGCACTACCGGATTAAACTCTCAGCCTGTGGTCACGAAACTCGTGTATGAGCACTTCGGGTACTCGGAGCTTGGGGAGAACGTGTTGAGCAAAACGCCGACTTTACAGCTCAGTGTCCAGCGGGATACAACATGCGATGAAACATATGGAGCTTTCGTTCAGAACTCCCTGACACTCGGGGAGGGTCAAACAAAAAACGATTCCGACGATAAGGTGATCTTCATCGGATCTTTCCAGACCAAGAGACTCTCCCCTAAACAGCCCCTGAAGTGCTACAAGTTACAGAGAGGCGGTTTTCGAGTCGAGCCTTCGAATCCGAGCCACTAGGGCCGGCACCTGCCCTTTGACGCTTCACGGCCCATCTTGGCGCAGATTGGGCAGTGGGTGGAGGCCCAGGCAGATACTTAGATTTCTGGTGGGCGTGTGGCCCAACTAGAGTGCCCCGTCCTCGGTTTTTTCAAAGGCGGGAAGCGGTACTGCCGACCCAACTTTTGCACCGTTCCGTTGTTGCGCCTCACCAAAATGGGAAGCGCAGCAGAATTGATGCACTTTTACCGCAAGGGCAACGACGAAACAACAGATGAGAAGGTTCTGGTCTGTTTCTTGCAGGCGCGAACAAAAGAATTCAAGACTCGCTTTGGCAGACGAAGCTGTCCCCATTCCTTAAGAGATAAGAGTGGAGTGAACCCCAAAATGAGACACGGCTGTAGACGATTTTGAGGCTGTGAAAGCACTCTGAACCACTAGAGTTCAATCGACTCCAACAACCTACCCGCAGCTGATTCAATACAAAGCAGTTAAAAACTGCTAAATTCAACGATATTTCAATAGGTGCCAGAATCTGGTTCGGGACCAGGGGGGTCGGAGGTTCAAATCCTCTCTCCCCGACCATTCTTACCTCAATCGTTTGAGGAAGATAGCAGCGGTTTTCACGGCGAGTTGATTTTCATTCAATTGTGAACTGTGCCCAAAATTGTGCCCACTCAATCGATCTAGTGCGAACAAAACCGGGTTTTCGCTCGGATGGACATACCGCGCAGATATTGCAACGGAACTGTGTCCCGCAAGCCTTGCAAGCGTCCTAGCATCACAGCCCGATTCCCCGAGTCTTGTAAGGAACGTATGCCGCAGGCTGTACAGGACGAACGGGCGCACTCGGCTCAGTCGCAGTGCCTTCTTGTGCTGTTTCTTCAGTGTGGATTTCTCAAGGTGTCCGCTACGGGTTTCGGCGGACCAGGCCCCACATTTCGTGGTGAGCAAAGTGCCTCAAGTTCAAGTGATACAACGGTTTGTGAGCAGAATCAATTTCGCCAGCAATTCTCAATGAGTGTAATCGCCTGGTTAGAACAGTTACTTCTGGTTTGCCCGCGCACGGGGTTTCCACTGCGGCTGGCACCACAGCCCCTTTACGTTGCGGCAACGCCTGAGGCAATCTTGTTCAGTTGTCCGAACTGTTGCGCGTACTCGCTGCGCTTGAATTCAAATGTCACTTTGTCTGCGTCGTAGCTCTTTATACGCACGACCCGATCCCGATAGTCCGTTAGCCAAACTGTTGGTAATACTAAGACGATTGCAAGCCAGCAGCCTACGAATTTACTAAGATCGAACCAAAGCGTAACAGCCAACGCGATAACAACGGCAAGTATCAATAGCGGTCGTCCGAGCTTACGCCACTTTACTAGCCGTGCTGCGCACAGCTCGCAAAACGGTACCTTTATACGTAGGTCAGCCGGAATCGGTACACCAGTGAGCGTGCCCGTTCGCAAGCAATCGGGGCATAGTGCGGGGAAGTCATACGATTTTCTCGGAACCGCCACCGCGCTCCAATCCGCCATGCGAGCAATTATCCCATTGACGTCAAGCGAATTTTGCCGACATGCAATAGAGATGTTGGCGGTTGGCGTAATATCTCCATTTCACTCATCGTCTCGACGAGGCGTCAGCTCGACTTGGGAACCATAAGTCGGCTGAACTACCGCAGCTTCCCACGAACCACCGTGATCGACCCGGCTGGCAGCGTGTACATGCCGTCGGGCGTGGCGGCGATCGTGATGTTCTTATCCTCACCAGGAGTATTGCAATATTGCACCAGAGCTACAGATCCGACGAAAGGGTGGCTCATGTGCTTGGCATCGTCGATGACAAGATGAATCTGGTGAGCCGCGTTCAAATCGTGGTTAATTAGCATTAACGACCAGTTCCCGTCGGGACGTTTGACAGCGTATGAGGTAACCACGGTTCGATCGGCAGCGTCCTTAAGGTCGGCCGATGCCGGGAAAATCTTGTTCGCTCCCGCCTCGTGCTGCAACCATTCGAAATTAATGATATGTGCGGAAGAATAGGGAGTGTATGCAGGCGTGCCATACGCACCGCCGCCATCAGCGCCACCCTCGGGGCCGAGGCTTCCATGACCAGCGGCGCCATTATTGATTGCCGGACGATAGAACGCTGTGCCGCCGTGTTCAAAGAATGTGCCAAACGCATCGCACTCCCAGATGGCCTCGCCGGTCACGCCCAAGTAGCCGGGTCCTCTTGGCCCCGCTACGATTCCACTCTCGGAAATAATCAGCGGCACGTCCGCTGGGACGCCGTCCTGACGCCACATGTGCAGGACGTGCTTCATAATTCCGGGCTCCATGTAAAGGGTCGCCCAGTCGTTCGGTGGATTGAATCCATTGATCATGAACGGATAGTGTTCGAACGACATGAATGAAAGATCTTTGAGGTGTCCGTGGGCCTTCAGGTAATCGATGAATCGCTCCAACCAGGAAGTGCGTCCCTGATTGTCGGGCCAGAGGGTGATGTCTTTATTGACGCCTTCGAAAATCGGACCGCCCAACCTGGCGCCGGGCGTTAGCTTGTGGACCGCATCCGCGACTTGAATGTAGATGGCGCCATAATCTTCCGGCGTCATGTGCTTGCCGTCGCACTCCTCCCCGACTTCGATTCCCACCACTGGATAACCACGCTTGTGAATGTATGAAACTTCATTAGCGCAATCTTCGGGAGTGTCATAAATCGCCGCACATGCAACCAGCGCGGGATGGCCCATGGTCAATCCACTGGTAAAGAAATTGTCCATGCCGTTGTATTGATCGCCGCCTCCGGTGATCAGGTTGTCGGCCTGGTGCCAGGGGTCGATGGAAGAAGCGAAAAACGATCCGGCCAAGTCTGCCTCCGAACCAGCAATTACTTCCTGGTCTCCAGCGCCCTCCAATTGCGGTGGCGGCCCAGGTCCGGGCTCTACGCCGTTAGCTGGATAAACCACCGCGTATTTCCCCTCGGCATCGATCGTACCGGCCGACAGCGTCTGAAGAGCATAGCCGACGCAGTTTCGAATATCCTGTGACCCGTGACTGTCGCAGGTTCCGGAGGATTTCGACATCAAAACGCGGACGAAGCGCGTCGTGACGGGCGCATCCGAAAGCTTCAGATGGACATCACCGCCGCTGCCGTTCAACACCGCACCCGATTGAAAAGGTTTCCAGATACCATTCGGACCCATGTCCCAGTCCATCGCGTTGTTGTCGCCGACCCAATGCTGCACAACATAGACGACGGCATACGGATTCACCCATTGGATATGGATCGCATTGACGGCGCGGGCGGTGCCCATATCGATCACCACCCATTGCGGGTGCAGCGCATCGCTCTCGCCCGTGAAATGGCTGGTTAGGTAAGGATTGCTCTTCCAATGACTTTGAAAACCAGCCACCAGAGGTGAATCGCCACTGGTCATAAAGTCGCGATGCGGCAACGAATACGAGTAGCCGTAGTGGATCGGTTCGCCTAAATCGGCGCTGCCGACGTAGTAGCCGCTCTTTGTCGCTGGATCGCTCCATGTGCCGTTTTCGTTCCAGTGCCATGCCGCAAGGCGTAACTCGCTATTGTTGCGCATGGTGATGGAACCCCAGCCCAGGTTTTTGACCCCCTGAATCGTCTCGGGCTTGCTCAAATTGTCCACCTGCGCCTTACTCAAATCATCCATCCACGCGCCGGTTGCCGTGTCGGGATCGATCGTATTCAGAACGTGCTCCGGCGTCACGTCAACGTGGACCGTGGCGACGGAATCAAGCGTGCCCACCTGGGCAACCGAATCCGCCGGGAGCTCCTGTCGAGCATGTCGTGGGTGAGCCGTTTGTGCCGGAGCTGTTTGTGCGTGGGCGCCCAAAGGAAACTGCATGGACACCGCCATCAGCCCGACCGCCGCAACCACGACACACAGCCAAATACGAGACGAGACGCATGGGGTGCAACGAGTATTCATGATGTTGTCGCTCATATTAAAACGATTGACTGGAGGATTGCACGTCGAGTTTACACGACTGGCAGACCCGCCCACGACTCACGGTTGTTGAAATATCGCCATAACGCTCACTGACCCGGATGAGATTCAGAAAATTCTGAAAAATTCTCAGCGCGAAAGAAATTTTGGATATGCCCCACCCGGCTGCGCGGGTGCTTCGATCCGTTTTGACTGTGCCCACTTTTGTGCCCTGTGGCCGCTTGTACGTGCTTAGCGGCAAGTGGGACCGAACTGCTCAGGCCCGCATGTTTACAGGCGAACCGCACTTCGCACAAACTGCTCTAAACTATTGATTCTCGGTGGAACCAATCTTCGGGACCAGGGGGTCGGAGGTTCAAATCCTCTCTCCCCGACCAATATTTTCAAGCACTTAAACTGCATTTCTGGTTTTCCGGCTACAGCGCTGTAGTCGATTTTGTAGACGGTAAAAGCCACAGAGTTCAATACTCAGGCGATTCCACAGCGCTCCTGTCTTGTCGAAACGACCACGAGTGAGTCAACCCGACTGACGGCCGATCAGCCCACCTCTCTTCGGGGCAGCGATAGATCGGCCCTCACAACGGAAGGTCGTCCTACCACATCGAAGGCGTGCTCTACAACGTGCCGAATGTCCAATTTGTCGGTGCCGAAAAGGCGGGAGATCTTGTGTTGTGAGTGAGCGATCTCTTATTCCAGCCGTTTCAGGTTCGTCCTCTATATTCGGATCATAGCGTTTGCAAGTCTTTCGTCAAGGTAGAGGTGCCAGTCCTATGCTCTCACTCATGTGCTGATGCTACCGTTTCGTCCTGGAGGTTCTCGGGAGTTCCAACGCGGCTTCCTCTCATTGTCAGGGACTTGGAGCTAGAACTTGCCCACCACACCCTGTGCACACTGGGGTCGCAGTGATATCAAGAACTTCATGAGGTGAATTGCCAACTCAAAATGTCGTGGTCCGCGCTAAGCCCGCCGGTTCCCGCAGTAAAGCCCACGAAAGCCGTGTTACCTGTGACGGCCTGGATGTTGAAAGGGAACGCATGCGCGACCTGTTTTTGAAGAACCAAATCGAGGACGGTAGCGTTAAGTGTCGCGCCATCATAAGTGAGAGTCACGCGGAACTGATGACTGGTGTGAAGGTCGACGCCAAGCACGTCCAACGCGACCTCGCCACCGATGGCGTTACTGGGGATCGGACGGTCGCCGTTCTGGTATAGCCCCATCGAGCTGCGGGGCTGGTTAGCGAAACTGTCGAACAGGCCAAACTTTAGGGCTACACTTTTACTCACCTTGAAGCCAGGGTCAAGCGGGTCGAACGGGTCCGGACCATACCCCACTCCACTACCGGGTCCGCCGAGAGCGCGCGGGCTTTCGCCCTGCACGCAGAACGTGATGCCATCGGCCGGATCCGGACCAAGAATCTGGAAGCGGAACGTAGTCGTGAAGGCGGCGACAGGGACAGGTTTTGAGGCGAACACGCTACCCGCCTGGAAAACATGTCTGCCCGCGAGGCGGAGATGCCCTCCGTTGCTGCGGGCGCTGCCGTTAAGGGTCAGGCCTGTCTTGCCACCAAATGCGAGATTGTATCCCCCGTCCACCTTCGCGCGCGGCCCGTAAATCCTCAGTTTGTTGCTGAAAGTCGGCAGAAACACCTTGCCGTCAGCGATCGTGGGGCAGCAGAACTTAGCAAAGGTGCCGACGTCATCTTGCGCAGCATTCTGCTGGCTATGCCAGAGCAAGACGAGTCGTCCTTGACTGTCAAACTGAGTCGCGTCGTAAGCCACGAGCATGCCATCGACGACTTTCTGGTTGGCGTCGTCGAAGGGCGGTAGGGAGGCCCAGAGGATTGCTGTCCCAGGGGTTTGGCCGTTGGCGCTGATCGACAACATGGCACCGGGCATCCCGCGACGTTGCGGGCTGTCGTTGGAAGCAAACAACGTGCCGTGTGCGGTCGCCACACCCTCAGCATTGCGCTGGTTCGGTTGTCCGGGGAAGATGTGTGCCACGCGGTCATACCTGTAAGCGCGCAGCACATTGTTCTCGCCCCAGACGTAAACGAGCGGGCCGTGATTAGGCGAGTCGTACGCAACCGGCGAGCCGTGGATGTGATGGGTGCTGACTTCCTGGCCATTCACGAACACCCGTGCGCGGCTCCCTGGTCCACGTGTGGCAAGAAACTGGTTCACCAACGCGTCCTTGGTGCCTACGTTCGTCATCTTGGAGGGGTCCAAGAGATAGAAATTCCCGTCCTTGCCGCCGCCGACCAGAAAACCGTCGGTGAGGATTGTCGGAGACGCCGCGCCGAGATCTTCGTCGGAGACAGGGTTGGTGGCGTCTTGAAAAATAGTGATGAACGCATCTAGGTCCAGTGAAGCGGCGCTCGCGTGGAGCCGAACAAAAGTCTCGCCAAGATCCGGTCCACCTGCGGCGTTGGGCTTGGAGTCGCCGTTGCCCGTTCCGCAATAAATCTTCCCAGCGGAATCCGCGATCAGGCCTTCGCCTGCTTGCCAAATTCCGCCTTTTGCCCCGCCCGGCGTGGAGCAGAACACGCCACGCCGCATAAGAGTTTTTGCGTCGTATGCAAATACCCAGCCATGATAGGGGTCAATGTCGCCGTGTGAGCCGAATGCAATATAAAGAAGCCCGTTCGCTAGCAACAGTGCCGGCCGCTGCAGTTGCTGCATGGGGCTGAAAGTGACCTGGCCGCCCGCAGCATCGGCGACGTTCAAATTCTTCGCCACAGGTTTTCCATTCGAGTCGAGACCGGTAATAGTGACCGGTACTCTGGCGTCTCCGCCCGTCTTGTCGACAGGCTTGTTCGTGTCCTGCGCGTCGTGATAACCAACTCCCGGCACGGAGCCACCGATCTCGATTGGGTTTGCTGATCCAGGCGCTGCCGGGCGTGGGTTGCCGGTAGACAGATCCAGCGCGAATAGAAGGTGTTTGAAGGCCTGTTGCGCCTGAGCTGGCGGGCCGTTAAGCACAACCGGTTCGAAGGCAGCGGCAACAAGGTACATTGTGTTTGTGCTCGGGTCGATCACTGGCGTGCTCAGAATGCCTATATTTCCACTGATGTCGTTATAATTCGGGCCGTAAGAGTGGGCAGGTACAGGATGCGGGTGTACTTGATGCTTCCACAAAAACGTGCCCCCGGGACTTAGGTCGTCTGCGTCGAATGCATAGACCCAGTTCTCCATCGTGACAACGAACACGACATTCTTGGGTATCCCACCTATGGCCACGCCCGGCACGTACAATGCCTGCGCATAAATCTCTCCCTCGACTTCACGGGAGGCAATGAGACCGAACGTGTTTACGTCGATATTGGACGGTAGGAGCTTCGTCTCCTGAAGGTTGGCCCCGGATCGGATATTGTCGTTGTGCTGAGTCAGAACACTAGCTGGCATATATAGCCTCTTTCTCGTCCATGGTTGACGGCCCTCCTGAGTTCTCTGATTCTTCCGCTCATGATTCTCAAGGCCGGAACCTCTTTGGCACCCAAATGGCGACTAGTCTACACAAATCTGGAGTGAGGAGCACAGACTTGTCATCGATCCTTTCCACTATTACAAGAGCGTTTTCAGGCGAGTACTCGGCCAGAGTTCGTTTATTACAAACTGACTTTCACTGGAAAGCAAAGGGAGAACGCAAGAGTTCCGACGGGTCAGGGCGTATCCTTGTGAGAGTTAGATTGTCGCGATTATGGTAAGTGGAACGCAACAGTAAACCCGCTGAAAACAGACCGTTTCTGGAAAATCCCCCCTCGCTCATTACCCTTTAGCTGATTGCAAACTAAAGATAGAAAAATAATGTTCAGATTTAATTCTTGACATTCCGAAACCCAACGCATATGTTGTACGCCAATTCGGCGAACTGAAGGATGAAGCTTTCCAAAAGCTTCTCATCCGAGGGGGTCTTCTATTCGCCGATTCCCCGAAAAAGCAGGAGTGCGCGTGCAGAAGCATAAAGCGGCCCTAGTTCGCGTGTAGCACCATGCAATGTCTCGGTTTCGTTTTAACAACCTAGGAGAATTCAGATGGCGACGACTCTAGACGTTGCGGCCAAGGCAGTTGCAAGCGCCTGCGCACATTCGAGTTACAGGAGAAGTGATATGTCAACTGGTCGCCGGGTTTTAGCGGTACTTGTTGTTGTGGGCGCAATGCTGACGTTCGGTCGTGCTCAGGCTGCTCCCCAATGCGATCTAAGCTCGACATCAGAAACAACTACGGTTTACACGTTAAGTGCGAGCGGCGGTTCGCCAATTCCGCAGACGCATCCGGCGGGTTACGTTTTGGCAAATGATTCCGACCTGGTGATACGCCTCACCGATATCAACCCGTTTGCTTTCAAATGTACTGTTACCACGAGTTCACAAGGTTATCAAGAAAGTGGGATTGGCTCTTTTCTGGGAATCATCGGCGGCATCGCAAACGTTGGCGCGAGCACGCCTGAGCCGGGTCCTAAGGCTCCAGCTCCTCCGATAGCCGGGGCGACACGGCCGTTTATCGCCAACAATGTGCCCCACGACATTCCGAAGAGCGACTGTGCAAGCCGATATCTCGATCAAGTTCACGAGGAAGTGCGGCAGCTTCTACAACAGCGTGATGCGATCAATGCCGCCATGCAAAATGCAGTGATCGCTCAAGGCACGTCGACTACGCAGTTCGCGAATGATGTCGCGGACCTTCGGAATCAGCGGTCCTGCCAGGCCACAGTCCAGAGCGCCACTTTATTAGCGAACCGAGCATCTTTTACAATCACTAACGTCAATGGACTTCCTCTCGGCCAAGCGATTGATCAGCTTTCCAACCAAGCACAGAACCTTTTTACGCATCTGACTGATGGTACCGATGCCTGCAAGGATTCGCTTCGCGCACTCATTGATCAAGATTCTGCCTTTCTCTCGGCCTTAGCCCACGGAACAACCGCGGTTCCAGCCGCTGTCGATCAATGGCGGAGCCAGTTGGCTCAGCTGAATAATGTGAGGTCACAACTTGAATCAGCGCGAACGAATGTACAAGTCGTGCTGCAGAACCGACAGAACTTTACGATTGATACTCCCATCAGCGGCAACCAGGAAAAAGTAAAGGTCACGATCAGTTGCAGCCCCGTTGCAGTACTGCAGGTCTTGAGTTCTCCCGCTTCACCGAGCGCAGGTGGGAATGCAGCCGTTGCGGCTGCTCAACCCCCGGCGGGGAATCCCGGGACAGCCGCCCAACCCGCTAACACGTGGTCTCACGATTTCAGTTTTGGTGTCGGCCCTCGATTTGTATTCTCAGGCGGACTGGTGATCTCGCCATTGCCGCAGGTGATCTACACGACAACCACTAACCCCAACGGCGGGAATGGTCAACCGGCGAATATCATCATCGCGCAACAGCAGTCGAGCACGCGGATCTTGCCAATCGCGATGCTCCATGCCCGGTTCTGGGATCAGATTTCAGCTGAAGACTGGAAAAAATGGCTGTTGCCAAACTATTTGTCCGTGGGGCTGACAGCCAAGTCGAGCGACAATAAAGGAACAAACATCGAGTATTTATTCGGACCCTCTTGGACCTTTGCAGGCCGCCAGATCTATATCACCGCCGGAGCGTATGCTGGTCAGCAACAAAGGCTTGGAAGTGGACTCACAATCGGACAAGCGACCAACTTGGGCAGTGCGAACTTACCAATCTCACTGAGGACCATCTGGAAACCGGGATTTGCGATTACTTGGGCTCCAGCAGGTAAATGATGCGTCGATGTTTAGACGCGCGAATGAAGGAGATGGTCTCGGGACTTGACGAGCACATAGGAGCTGGAGCATGGGACGATCTTTCAAAAGAAAGATTTGACGGTCGGTCTTTGCGGCCAGAAACCTCGATGTCGTGGACCCAGAACGCTTCGCCTAATCACGTCGTGAGCTCATGCCGTGCGTTCGCACCCGTCATGATAGTCATGAGCACCGATGCTAGCGCGGAGCACCGTGGCAAGAAGTCTGGGTGCCAATGTGGGCCGGACATCGCTGGCGATTGTGCCATCGAGTGTGGGCGAGCGCCTCGCTGGAGAGTATTTGGCATTGTGAAAGGCTCAGGTTCCGGTAGAAGTCGCGGCTCCTGGGGCAGGCTGGATGTGGAAGACGGCCCGTGTCCCGGTTGCGGCCAAGAATAGGAAATTCTAATCAACGAATACTTATCGGTGAGACGAACACTTCTGCGGCCGGAACGGCTGTGTTGGGACTGAAGTACCTGAAGGGTCGAGTATGACGGCAAAGGATGGTCGGAGCAAACAGGTACAGGGGCTTGTTTCTGTAGGCCTGATGCTCATTGGTTGTGCTTACTGGTGGATCTATGTCAAACCTGGGACGTCGCGGTTGCCGGACCAACATGGAACGAAGCACCCTGCGCCGGAATTAGATCACGGCACTGTAGGTCGCTACAAGGTAGATGTTGCGCCTCCTGAACAGCAACCCGAAATATTGATATTGCTTGATCCTAACGCTCCGCCAGAGACCTACAAGTATCTTGCCTCGATTGCTGAGGGGAAGACGTACCTCGCCGCTGGTAACAAAAGTTTGACACAGATTGGTCCGCAAGTGTTAGGAGACAAAAAGACCGCCAAGCACCTCCTGCTAGCGGGGAATTCAAAGCTTTTGGCCGATCTCCGGGAGCAAGGGAAAGATGAGCATTCGCGATTAGCAAAGGGGGTTGCCGTGAACGTGCCAGATATTACCGGCGACGCCGGCACGAGAGAGGTGCTCTTAGCGCCGGGATCATCTCTGCGCGATCTAGCAGAGACTCACTACGGATTCGAAGGCGAGCGAACACTGAATAAGATCGAATCTGCAAATCCTTCTTTGTCGGCTGCTACTTCTTTGCATGCGTTTACGGCAATCAAACTGCCCGATGCGCCGATGTTGCGTGTGCTCAAGCTCAAGAAAGGCCTGGACCCATCCATTGTGCGAAATGAAGCCGCCTCCTATCAAGGCGTCCTGGCTAGTGCAGTAAACGAGCCTGGCTTTCTCGAACATCCCGTCACGATCACACGCGGGGCTCTGACTTCGACGCACTCTCGCTATGATCTTGGATCACTTGATGAGCAATGGTTCAACAAAATGGTCGGCCTTGATAAAATAAACGCTAAAGACCTCATTCTGCCTGATAGGTCTATAACATCAGCGATTGTTGACAGTGGCCTAGACTTAAGTCATCCGGCGTTCAAGAAGAATGTGTGGGAAAATCCAGAGCCCTCAGTTTCTGATCAGGACTTCTTCAAGAATGACCAGCACGGATTCAACTTCGTTGATCGCACGAAACAGCCTGTCGACACTCTTGAAAATTCTCACGGCACTCACGTCGCGGGAATAGCTTCTGCGCGTGTGCTGGGCTTATGGCTGCCGCAAGCATTTGATCCTTCGACGTTGGATGGTCACATCAAGCTGATGATTCTGAAGGTGGCGGGAGACACCGAAGAGGTCGACTTCTTGCGGGCGCTTCCCGCTATGCGCTATGCCGTCGATCATGGAGCGAGCGTGGTGTCCGGCAGTTGGACCACCTTCAACGACAATCAACTCTTAACGACATTGATGAGTGCCCAACATACTTTGTTTGTAATGGCAGCTGGGAATGGGCGTAAGAGCGCGGTGAATGGAGCCGTTGTCGAACAGGGTGTCGACGTAATCAAAGGGCACATTTATCCCCCCGCTTACGGTTCGCTGCTTAAGAATATGATCATTGTAGATGCGCTCGCACCTGACGGCCAGCGCGCGTATTTTTCCAATTACAGTTCAGATCCTCAGAGTGCCCAAATTCTCGCCCCAGGGGTACAAATCAAGAGCACCATACGTGGCGGCGGCTACGGATTTCTCAGCGGCACGAGTCAGGCGACTCCGTTTGTTACGCTGGCCGCGAGCTTGATCGTCGCCAAATGCGATCAGCTTCCCGCCAATTCTGTGAGACAACGAATCTTGAACACCGCGGAATACGTTCAGCCGTCCGACGTTGGGACCCCAGGCAGACTCAATCTGCTCAAAGCAATCTCTGTCGATCAAGATCTTATTCAAGTCAAGGACACGATTATCCGAGGCAACGTGCGAAACCAAGCAATCAAGTTTGCCGGACCAAACGAGAAGTGCGAGCAAGCCGAGACCAGGATACTAGACGAAAAGAAAGTTCAGCGTGTAATCGTCGGTGCCGAAGGAAAGCGCAGTGTCCTCATTTTGCAGGATGGCACGCGGGAAGAAGGAACTTTATGCACCCAAACCTTCGAGTACACGGGAGAAGCTGGAAAGAGCGGGGCAAAGCAGAGCAGTGAGATTCAAGACATCATCTGGCACGATCGGAGATGCCGGATGCGGCAGTTTTAGTGCAAGTTAGGATACGGAAACCCACTACCGTGCGAGGTCTCATCATGATGAGTCGTAGACGTGCTCGACCCGAGCGCATCACCCTGCTATGCAACGGAAGAAAGTACGGCGCAGGGCTGGCAATTGTGCTCTTCGCATTAAGTAACCTGAATGCTCAAACAGTTCGAGTGTCGCCACGACGTCAGGAACGTGGGGAAGACGCCAATCTGATACGTGCTCGTCTACATTACCGGACGCTTCAGCAGAAGAATGACTTGGGCATAGTTCCGAAAGGTGCGCTCGCATCAGCTTTACAGGCTTTAGCTATCGACAAGAGTCGTGCTGGAACGCTGCCAAAAGCAACAGTGGCCGGCCTAGTCGTACGCCCCCGGACAAACACTGAAGAGTCTCAGCTCGCGACAGCTGGCCTGGAGCAGCACCCGTGGGTTTCACTCGGTCCGGGTGGAGTCGGCGGACGTACTCGAACAATCATCATTGATCCTCTGGATTCCAGCCGCATGTGGGTCGGCAGTGTCAGTGGAGGCATTTGGTTTTCCACTCAGGGTCAGCCCCTTAGAGCTGTCAACGACTTTATGCACAACCTCGCCATCTCTACGATGGTTATGAACCCTACCAATCACAATGTGATTTACGCGGGCACTGGCGAAGGATATCCATACATCGTGTTCGGTGTTAACGGTGTGAATACAGACACAATCGAAGACGCCAAGCCCGGAGACGGAATCTTTGAGACGCGAGATGCAGGATCAGGTGAATCCGGTGGCTCTTGGAACCCGATACCTTTTACAAAGCACAACCCGGACTTCCAATATGTGAATCGTCTGGCAATTTCCGCTGATGGACATGTGCTACTGGCTGCAACTATGAGTGGGCTCTTTCGCCATGATGATCGTGTGCCCAATTCTTGGCCAAATAGACTCCCTGGGATTCGAATGTACACGGTCGCGATGCCGTCTGGTAGTAACACCGCTGCGGTGGCTGCTGGCATAAACGATGCAGGAACCGTTAGGGTTTATTATTCGATCAACGGAGGAGTTGATTGGCACGAAGCGAAGAAAACGTCCATTGCCAAACCGGCACCGTGGGGCGGGCGGGTTGAGCTGGCATACGCTGCGGCAAATTCCAAGATCGTTTACGCTTCCGTTGACAACAATTCTGGTGAAATCTGGCGCTCTGATGACGACGGTAAAACCTATAAACAACGAAAAGCTGAAATGGTTGATTCAATGTTGAACACCCGAGTTGCAGCTAACTATCTTGGCGCTCAGGGGTATTACGGTAATGTCATTTGGGCGGGGGATACCAATGCAAACTTCCTCGTAGTTGGCGGTGTGAACTTGTGGAAGAGTTCCGATGGTGGTGACACGCTAGCTCCCATCAGCGACTGGCGTTGGTCGGACTCTGCACACGCCGACCAACACGTCATCGTTGCGCATCCTAGGTACAACGGTCGCGACATCAAGATTGTATTCTTCGGCAACGATGGTGGCTTATATAAAGCCGACGATGTCTCCACTGTAGGCAGCGACCCCGAACGTCGTACAGGGTGGATAGCTCTTAATGACACATATGATGTGACACAGTTTTACGGCGGCGCGGTGAGTGCGAGCGGAAGTAAAGTAGTAGCGGGTGCACAGGATAACGGCACTTTGGTTCTTGATTCCACTGCGAATCAGTGGTACTTTGCTGGCGACAGCGGCGGCGGAGACGGAGGGTGGTGCGCAGCGGATCCTAAAGATGAGAACTACCTATACGGGGAGTACGTCTACCTCAGGCTTCACCGCCGGAATGATGTCACCGTGAACTTCCACGATATCAGCGGCTGCTCGTTTAATGAAAAGACCGGTGCGTGTGATTGGAAGGCCGCTCCTTACTCAATTCCTGATGCGATGCCGGACGCTGATGGCTACTACAGAAATTCTCTCTTTATCGCTCCTTTTGCTTTAGAGCGTGAAGACCTCATGAAACAACCACGAATTCTTGCGGGTGGACGAAGTCTCTGGCAAACCACCGACGCAGAGTCCGATTCGCCAAGCTGGAAACAGATTAAGGGTCCGATTGGACCTGACTCACAAGACCTTATCAGCGCCGTCGCGGTTGCTCCGCATCATTCCGAAGCAATTTGGGTTGGGCACTTGAATGGCAAACTCTTCACGACATGGAAAGCTGGGACGGATGTTGCCGGATCTCA
>Ga0207106_1066_pt1 | contig 20430 bp, 13 predicted proteins | sample Alteio_BWMinHeat_78_FD_153535 | JGI IMG/M metagenome (GOLD analysis project Ga0207106, IMG submission 153535) | Enriched cells from forest soil in Barre Woods Harvard Forest LTER site, Petersham, Massachusetts, United States -... | ecosystem: Environmental > Terrestrial > Soil > Temperate forest >...
GATGGGGTAGATATGCAGGCTGCTACTTTGGGAGTTCCTTTAGGAAATGCAATCGGCCCCACAGAATTAGATATTCAAAGCGTCGAGATCACACCTGGCGCCGCTTCTGCATTGTATGGAATGAATGCGATTAACGGCATGGCAAATCTCATCACAAAAAATCCTTTTACCTACCAGGGATTGAGCGTTTATCAAAAGACCGGGATCAATCACGTAGATGGTATTGATCATGATCCTGCCATTTTAATTGAGTCTGCCATTCGTTATGCAAAAGCTTTCAATAACAAGTTTGCATTCAAACTAAATTTTGATTATCTCCATGGCACCGATTGGATCTCAAATACGAGGTTGGATCAAAACACAAATAATTTAAAAAGTGCAAACCCTGCATTCCCGGAATTAAATGGAGCGAACAATGTTGCGTTTGACGGATGGAACAAATACGGTGATGATGCATTGGCGGGAAGTAATGTTGTGTCGATCGGTGGGCTTACAATTAATGGACAACCTAATCGAACATTGCGTGTAGCAAGAACAGGTTATTGGGAGAATGAATTGGTTGATCCAAATGTCAAAAATATAAAGTTTGATGCTGCACTCCATTATCGTTTTAAAGAAAAGACAGAATTGTCCTACACTTATCGTGTTGGAACAATGGATGGCGTATTTCAAAGAGGAAATAAGATCAAACTTGACGGGGTAGTAGTGCAAAATCATTCCTTACAACTAAAGGGAAAAAATTTTACCATTCTTAGTTATATCTCCATTGAAAATACGGGGAATTCTTACAATGTAAAACCATTGGCCGATAACCTGGATTTATATACCGGCGGAGCCAGCGATACGAAAACGCCAACCAGTTGGGGCACAAAATTTAAAAATGCGTTGAATGCTTACGCTGTTGCAAACGGAGGGTCATTAACTTCTGCAAATCTTGCTGCTGCTGCACAGTATGCACGTCAGCAGGCAGATGCCAGCCGCGCCATACCCGGTACTCCCTTATTCGATTCTTTAGTAAATGTGATCCGCCACATCAACAACTGGGATATAAAATCAGGATCAATTCCGGATGCCCCGGTTACCGGCGGCGCTGCGCTAATACAAAGAAGCCGTTTGTATCATACCGAAGCACAATGGGACCTTTCAGATAAAGTGAAAATTTTTGATCTGCTGATTGGTGGGGATGCACGTGTTTATCAAATCATTCCTGATGGAAATAATTTTGTTGATTTCTCACGCCCGATCGATGAACGCAATAAGCCATTAAAAGATGGAAGTTTTGGAAGTGATGTGTATTATAAAAAATTTGGCTTCTTTTCCCAGGTCACAAAAACTTTCTTTGATGAAAAATTAAAGTTATTTGGTTCATTGCGGTTTGATTATAATCCGGAATTTGACCCCAAATTTACTCCACGTCTTGCGGCTGTTTATTCATTAAAGGATAAACATAATTTCCGCTTTACCTATCAGCAAGGTTATCGTTTCCCTGCGTTGTTTGAAGCTTTGTCATATGTAAATAATGGAAGAGTTAAACGTGTAGGCAGTTTGTCTTATATTGACCAGGGCTTAGGCTATCTTGAGAATAGTTATACGCAAACATCAGTGGTTAATTTCAATGCCGCAGTGAGCGCTGCCGGTAATTCTGATTCGGCAGCATTGGCGAACAAGAGTTTATTGACCTGGGCAAATCTGCCAAAGGCACGACCGGAGAAAATAAATTCATTCGAGGTTGGTTATAAAAGTGTTTTACTGGATAATAAACTGGTGATAGATTTTGACGCGTACAGTAATCAATATGATGGATTTTTAGGACAGGTACAGGTATTTGTACCTCATGGTGAAACTGTAGGCACTGATGCAGCGGTATTGGCAATGCTCGACAGAAACAGGGATGCAACGACAGCTACAGCAACTACTGTTGCCAGCCAGGGACAGGATCGTTATCGTGTTTATACAAATGCTAAAAACACCTATCACAATTTTGGATCTGCATTGGGGATCACGTACAATTTTTATAAAAAATTCATCGTGGTGGGGAATGTCAGCTTTAATAAAATGAAATCAAACAGCACCAATGATATTTTTGTGACCGGGTTCAATACACCGCAATGGTCAACAAATGTTTCCCTTGGTGATCGCGAGGTGGTAAAGAATATTGGTTTTAATATTGTGTGGAGATGGCAGGATGCTTTTCTTTGGGAAAGCCCTTTGGTAACCGGTAGCATCCCGGCATATAATACCATCGATGCACAGGTTAGCTTTCGTTTTCCAAAATTAAAATCACAACTCAAATTAGGAGGGGCTGATATTTTAAATCACAGGTACCTGCAGTATGCCAGTGGTCCAACTATCGGGGCTCTTTATTATGCAGCTATCACTGTTGATGGGTTACTGAATAAATAATAAAAAATTTTCTTAGCAGGCAATCGTTTGAGAAAAGGTCGCCCCTCCCCGATAGCTATCGGAGCCTCGGGATGCTTTTATACAGCAGTGTGATCCAGCACAAGCGGAATTCGACTGAGTAAAAAAGGAATTCAACCTAATACCCTTTCTTTCATAGTTAATGATGAAATACATATCAATTTCGGGAAAGAAATTGTCTATAATTATTTTGATCAGAACCGGTTTTTCCTGGGGTTCGGTTACTAAACCAATAAGACAGATCATTTACAGTTTGGCTATATGAATTTATTCCAGCAATTAGCTGCGGCAATCAATGCAAAATGATCCATGCTGCGAGAATATTTTATTTTCACAATCTCAACCTTAGAAAGAAAACATAAGTTCGCAGTCTAAAAAGTGCTGAATGGAAAAGATTTATCTCAGTGATTCAGGCCCAAAGGTTTCACCAGCCGTATATGGTTTTTACAGGTGGAATGAAGAAGATCTTTCGCAATATAAAATGGAAAGGATCATTGATCTCTGCCTCGGGCTTGGCATTAATACTTTTGACCATGCTGATATTTATGGTGGTTACAAGTGCGAAGAAATGTTTGGTGAGATCATAAAAAGTAAAAGAATAAAGCGTGAAGACATTGTGTTGTTTACAAAGTGTGGCATTAATCTGCCGCATCCATCGCGACCTGAGATCAGGATAAAATATTATGATACGTCAAAACAACATATTTTAAAAAGTGTTGAGAATTCGCTACGCAATCTTAGAACTGATTATATTGATATTTTCTTATTGAACCAACTCGATCCGCTTTCCGATCTTGAAGAAACTGCTATTGCATTACATAAACTTCGCGAAAGCGGGAAGGTGAAAAATATCGGGGTAGTCAATTTTTCTGTTTTTCAGCACCAGCTATTAAGCTCTTACTTAAGGATCCCGATCGTGACCAATCACATAGAACTTAATTTATTAAATACAAGTGCATTTGATAATGGCCAAATTGACTATATCAAACAAAAGTATATGCGGCCACTGGCTACTGCGCCGTTAGCGGAAGGCCAGATAGCAAACAGTATTGATAAGACACCTTTGCTTATCAGGAGAAAACTGGAAGATCTTGCTCCAAAATACAATGCTCATATAGAATCAATTGCAGTAGCATGGATCGTAAAGCTTGGCGCGTTACCATTGATCGGTACGACTGATGAGCAGCGTATTAAAAATATTTCTCTCGCTTTTGATCTCGATCTTGACAGGCAGGACTGGTATGAACTATATGAAGCTTCGCGGGGTAGCTTATAGCATTTATTACCTTATTGGTTTCTTCTTCTTAGAAAGTTGTTGCAATATCGCTTTCAAATCTTTTGGGATCGGTGCTTCAAATTCGTACGATTTATTGTCTGGCCCCGCGAATTTTAATTGTGAAGCATGCAATGCAAGCCGATTCAAAATAGGTTGTTCTTCATCCTCTTTTTTTGAGAGTTTGAAATTATGTTTGATGGAAGAAAGAAGTACAGGCTTACCATCGCCGTATAATCCATCGCAAGCAACAGGATGCCCGATATCTTTCATATGTACGCGTATCTGGTGAGTGCGGCCAGTATAAATTTGAAATCGGGTCCAGGTATAAATTCCAAAATCTTCCAGCACTTCATAATCAGTCAATGCTTCTTTTCCCTTCCTGTTTATCACCATCAGGCCTTTTTTAACCGGGTGTTCCATGACAGGAGAATCTATTCTTCCTTTTTTATTCATCGGGGAACCTATGATCAATCCAAGATAAATTTTTTCAGTTTGCCTGTTTTCGAATTGCTGAGAAAGAACTTTATGTGCAACTTCATTTTTTGCAAATACGATCAGCCCGCTGGTACCTTTATCTAAACGATGGGTCGTAAATATTTCTCTGCGTCCGACGGGGTCATCCGGGCGGGTATATTTTTCCTGCAATAATTTCTTCAATGAAATTTCTTTTCCTTCACGATCGGGTATTGAAAGTAATCCTGAAGGTTTATCCAGGACAATAAAATCATTATTTTCAAAAATCAATATGTCCGAAATTTTTATCAATGAAATCAATTAATCCACGTATTCAAACGATAAATTTCTAAAATCAATACGCCTGAACCCTCATCAGCGAAATCAATTAAATCTGCGTAATCAGCGGTTCCCTTTTCCAAAATATTTTAGATCTCTTATTTCTTTTTCAGTGAGAAATCTCCATTTTCCCCTTTCAACATTTTTCTTGGTAAGTCCTGCGAATATAACCCTGTCAAGATTCTTTACATCATATCCAAGATGCTCAAAAATGCGCCTCACAATACGGTTGCGGCCACTGTGAATTTCAACTCCCAATTGTGTTTTATCCTTTATATCTGCATAGGCCAATACATCAACGCTGGCAGGGCCATCCTCAAGTGTAACTCCATTTAATATTTGATCAAAATCTTTTTTTTCTAATGCCCGATTTAAGGTAATATGATAAACTTTTTTCACTTCGTGACTTGGATGAGTAAGTCTTTGTGAAAGCTCTCCATCATTAGTAAGTAATAAAACTCCTGAAGTATTTCTGTCTAACCTGCCGACGGGATAAATTCTTTCTTTAATTCGAATAAGATCTAAAACTGTTTTTCTTTTTTGAGGATCATCAGTAGTGGTAATATAATCTTTGGGTTTATTAAGAAGTATGTAAACAAGATTCTTTGATAAGAGAATTTTTTTACCGTTTACTTTCACTTCATCCTTTGCGGAAACTTTATGACCCGGCTCGGTAATCGGTTCATTATTCACTTTTACCTTTCCAAGTTTCACCATTTCAGCTGCATCTCTTCTTGAGCAAACACCACAATGTGCAATGAATTTGTTAAGCGGCATTAAAGCTGAGTCTATAGTTCTGAGTTCAGAGTCCAGAGCCTGACTCTGAGCTCCTGACTCTGAACTCTTCTTCTTTCTTTCAAAAAAATCTTCTCTCTCTTTCTTCCATTTTCTTTTTTCCTGCTTAAATTGTTCTTTAATGGCCGCATTGCTTTTCTTTTTTTTAAACTTGTCGAATTGACCGGATGATTTTTTTTTCATAAAAATATTTGCTGTTTTACAACAGTAAAATTCTAATTGCCTTTGTTAGCCAACTGCCCGCAGGCAGCATCAATATCCTTTCCCCTGCTTCTCCGAAGACGGGCATTCACCCTATTTTTTCCGAGATAAGTAATAAATGCTTCTGCTTTTTCTTTATCAGGCTTCTCGAATTTGGCAAAATCAATGGGATTGTATTCAATAATATTTATAAGGTCAGCAGGAACCTGCCGATAGATTTTGATTAATTCATCAGCATCTTTCAAAGAATCATTGAAATTTTTAAATAGGATATATTCAAAAGTTATTTCACTTTCGGTTTGTTTGTAGAAATAATTCAGCGCATCAATTAATGATTTAATATTATTAGTATCATTGATGGGCATTATCTCGTGACGCTTTTGATCACTGGCTGCATGTAGTGACAAGGCCAGTTTGAATTTTACTTTATCATCACCTAACTGTTTTATCATTTTCGCGACACCAGCAGTAGAAACAGTGATTCTTCTTGGGCTCATACCTAAACCATCCGGCGAAGAAATTCGTTCAATTGCCTTCAAAACATTTTTATAATTCAGCAATGGTTCACCCATTCCCATGAAAACAATATTGGTTAATTTTTTTCCAAAAGTTTTTTCGCATTGCTGGTTAATAAGAATTACTTCATCATAAATCTCATCAAATTCAAGATTGCGCTGCCGTTCCATATAACCTGTGGCACAAAATTTACAACTCAGGCTGCAACCGATTTGTGAAGAAACGCAGGCTGTATACCTCGATTCTGTCGGGATCAATACACCTTCGGCCAAATGCCCGTCCCAGGTTTTAAAGCGGGTCTTAATTGTTCCATCTGAACTGTATTGTGTTGCATCGATGGCTAATGCAGGTAACGTAAAATTTTCACCAAGTTGCTGGCGAAGTTGTTTACTTAAATTGGTCATATCGGCAAAACTCAATGCTCCTTTTTGCCAGGTCCATTCATAAACTTGTTTAGCCCTGAATTTTTTTTCACCAATGGTTTCAAAATACTTCTCAAGTTCATTCAAAGTCAAATGCCTGATATTTTTTTGCTCCGTTTTAAGCATCCGGCAAAGATACCGCCGATGAAATGATTTCACTGATTTCACAGATATTTGAACTGTTAAACTCATTTAATGAAAGAAGTTTTTGTTATAGATGCCGTTCGAACTGCTGTAGGAAAATATGGCGGAGCGTTAAGTTCCATTCGTCCCGATGATTTGCTGGCCCATGTCATAAAAAAACTGGTTGAAAGAAATTCTTCTATTGATGTCAATGCCATTGAAGATGTTATTGCAGGCGATGCTAACCAGGCTGGTGAAGATAATCGCAATGTGGCAAGAATGGCTGCATTACTTGCCGGCCTTCCTGTTACTGTGCCTGGCAGTACTGTTAATCGTTTATGTGCATCAGGGTTAGAGTCAATTATGAATGCAGCAAGACAGATCATGTGTGGTGACGCAGAATTGATCATTGCCGCGGGTGTGGAAAGTATGACAAGAGCCCCTTTTGTAATGTCAAAAGCAAATGCTGCATTTCAACGGCAAATGGAAATTTATGATACCACTTTAGGATGGCGATTTAAGAATGACAGGCTTATTGAAATTCATTATCCATACAGCATGGGAGAAACGGCAGAAAATGTTGCCAGGCAGTGGAAAATTTCCCGTGAACAACAGGATGAATTTGCTTTTGTTTCTCAACAAAAATATTTTGCTGCACTGGAAGTTGACAAATGGAAAGATGAAATAGTTGGAATAGAGGTTAAAAATGAAAAGGGGGAAAGCATTCTTTTTGAGAACGATGAGCATCCCCGGCGAACGTCATTGGAAAAATTAGCATCGCTAAAACCGGCATTCACGAAAGATGGAACGGTAACCGCGGGTAATTCTTCCGGCATAAATGATGGATCTGCAGCTATGTTACTGGCATGTGAAAATGCTGTAAAAAAATTTCGATTAACGCCAATAGCAAAGATCATATCCATGGCAGTAGCCGGTGTTGATCCGTCTATCATGGGTATTGGTCCTGTACCTGCATCTAAAAAAGCTTTGCAAAGAGCCGGTTTGAAAATTGAAAACATTGATCTCATTGAATTAAATGAAGCGTTCGCATCGCAGTCTCTTGCATGTATTCAGGATCTTGAACTTAATATAAACAAAGTAAATGTAAATGGAGGTGCCATTGCCATAGGTCATCCGCTTGGTTGCAGTGGTGTGAGAATATCCACAACGCTTCTTTATGAAATGAAAAGAAAAAAATTAAAATATGGACTGTCTACCATGTGTGTAGGAGTAGGACAGGGCGCTTCAATAATTTACGAACGGTTATAGAAGTTAGTGTTCAAAGATTTATTTTTACTTATAAATTTTCATTTTTTTAATTCGCCGTTTAAATATATTTATATGATATGTGCAGCATTTAATTACAACCATATGTCATAAGTTAGAATTGATGATTGCTTTGCTTTTTAAAATGACCCTTATTACCACCACTACACGATTATGCATTCTATTAATTTATGTTAATTGATAGAATGTAATAATTTTTTCTAACATAAAATAAACGCTTACATGAGAAAATTCCTCTTTTTGCTCATGGCAGTCATTCTTGCCATCGGCCAACTCCAGGCTCAACAAAAAACAATTACCGGAAAAGTAACAGACGAAAAAGGCGATGTAGTTCCCAATGCCAGTGTCATTATTAAAGGTACCACCGTTGGAACTACTACTTCAAGTGACGGGAGCTTTAGTCTTTCCGTACCACCAAATACCCGCACTTTAGTAGTTACTTCCGTGGGTATGGGTACGACGGAGGTTAGCTTAACAAGTTCTACTACCTACAATGTAGTTCTTTCAGCAACTGCAAAAAATTTAGATGAAGTAATAGTAGTAGCTTACGGCACTCAAAAAAGAACAAATATTACAGGGGCTATTTCTACAGTCAAGCCCGCTGCAATTGAAAACAAACCATTCTCTTCAGTAGATAAGGCATTACAGGGAGCAGTGGCAGGCTTGCAGTCAACTTCCGCTTCTGGTGCACCCGGTGCGATCACTGAAATTCGTATTCGGGGCCAGGGTTCAATTACCGCAAGTAATGAACCTTTATGGGTCATTGATGGGGTGATTGCCACGACCGGTGATTTAACCAGTAACACAACTACTGCAAATGTTTTAAGTACCATAAATCCTGATGACATTGAAAGTATTTCCATATTGAAGGATGCATCTGCCGCTTCCATTTATGGCTCCCGTGCAGCTAATGGTGTCATATTAGTAACCACTAAGAGAGGCAGGGCTGGAAAAACAACGTTCAATTTTTCTGCAGAAGCCGGACAAAACGACATTGCCTATAAAAATGACAAAACCAAACCAATGACAACCCCGGAATATAAATCTGTTTTTGAATTAAGTTTGATCAATGCAGGTTTTGCAGCCAACGTGACTGAAGCGGATGCTCTTATAATAGATCCTAACAATGGTTTTGGCTTTAATCCTAATTGGTACAAAACTAATACCGACTGGTATAGTTTGGTTACGCACAAAGGATCACAACAACAGTACAATCTCAGTATGACAGGTGGTTCAGATAAGACTCAGTTTTATATATCAGGAGGTTATTTTAAACAAATAGGAACAACACTTGCAACGGATTTTGAACGTTACAACGGTTCTATTTCTATTACACACAAAGCTACCGACAGGTTAACGATCTCCGCTATACTGAACGCATCTTCAACCAAACAAAGTACACCTACCAATGGTGGTACTTTTGCGAATCCTGTCCTGGAATCTTATTTTTTGCCTCCCTGGTATTCTCCGTATAACGCGGATGGGACTTTCAAATACAATGATGCCGATGGGCAATTCTCTGCCAATGGTGGCATCTTTAATCCTCTTATACAAGCCAACTGGAATAAGAATCGTGCCGTGCAAACCAATCTTAGGGGAAATATAACCGGTGAATACAAGATATTTGAAAATTCAAACAATAATGTAAAATTCACCAGCCGCTTTGCAGGAGAATATATAAGCATTTCCGAAGATGCTTACCGTAATCCTTTTTATGGTGATGGCTTTGCACAGGGAGGCGACGCTTTTGCATCATATAGAAGAGTTACTGACTATACCTGGAGCAATTTTGCGGATTATCGTCATGATATCAACAGCAATCTATATTTCGATTTGAAAGCTGGTTATGAAGCGCAATTAACACATGACTATATCATGCAGGCAGGCGGACAGGGATTCCCTTTAAACCTCCAATTGCAATACCTTGCATCGGCATCTACTCCTACAACCGCCACTTCTCTTCCTACCCAGGAAACGACCAATTCTTTGTTCACTGTGGCGGATATTAATTTCAAAAATAAGTATGTCATTAGCGGAAGTTTCAGAAGAGATGGTTCTTCAGTTTTTGGAGCCAATCACAGGTGGGGGAATTTTTATTCTGTAGGTGGCTCATGGAATATGAATGAAGAAGATTTTATCAAAAATATCTCTGTTATCAGCTTATTGAAGCTGCGTGTATCGTATGGAGAGAATGGTAATGCCATTGGTTTTGGTTATTATTCTTCTTTACCTACATATGCTTATAATGCTAACTATACGGGTTTGTCAGGAAGTTCTCCAACTAATGTCGGAAATGATAATTTAACATGGGAAAAGAATGCGATCGGTAACATAGGATTGGATTTTGGTTTATTTAAAGACCGCTTAAATGGTACTATTGAAGTATATAATCGTAAAACTTCCAATCTGTTATTATCTGTGCCTTTATCGCTCACTTCAGGTTTTGCAGGACAAAATCAAAATGTGGGTGCTATGACAAATAAGGGAATAGAAGTTTCATTAGGCGGCAGACCGGTTAAAACCAAAGATTTTACATGGGACATTTCTGTAAATTTTGCTCATAACACGAATAAGGTTACTGAATTATACGCTGGTCGCCCGATCCCACAGGGATTTACTCAGATCGCAGTGGGCCAGGATGCTCAGACTTTCTATCTGCGCCAATGGAAGGGTGTTGACCCCGCAACCGGAAAGGCACATTGGTACACCGATGGATCTCATACCGGGGATACAACTAAATATTCAGTTGCTAAGTTGGCTTATAATGGACAGGCCGATCCAAAATATTTTGGATCGTTAACCAATACATTTAGTTATAAAGGCTTTTCGGTTTCAATCCAGTTTTATTACAATTTCGGAAACAAGATTTATGATATCTGGGACAGATACCTGAATAGCGATGGGTTATATTTAGGAGCCTTTAATCAGTCTCGCGAACAACTAAACAGCTGGAAAAAACCAGGTGACGTAACAAATGTTCCCGAAATAAGTTTTGGTGATCCAAGCGGTTCTTACAACCACTCCACCCGGTATCTCTATAATGGGAAATATATCCGCTTAAGAGATTTACAAGTGTCTTATTCAATACCTAAATCAATAATTAGTAAAGCAAAGATCTCCAACGTGACTTTATATGTCAGGGGCACAAATTTGCTGACATTCGACACGGATAAGAATTTGCCGTTTGACCCGGAAACAGGCGCGGCAGCTCAAAGCAATTTTGACGTATTCATTCCAAAAACAATAACAGGCGGAATAAAAATCGGATTCTGATTATTGACAAAAAAGATTTAGTATGAAAAAAACAAACAACCTATATTTTATATTACTACTTACTGGCTCACTGATCATGGGAAGTTGTAAAAAAAGTTATCTGGTACAAAATCCCAATGACTCATTGACTCCTGACCAGGCACTAAGTAGTGAAAGCGGCTTGACAAGTGCAGTAAACGGCGCCTATGCTGGTTTACGTACTCAAAATAACAATGTTGCTTTATATGGACGGGATTTTCCAATAATAGGAGACCTGATGGCGGATAATACTTTTGTAGAATCGCAGAACTCCGGAAGATACCTGATCCAATATAACTATACCATGTCTTCCAGTGATGACATCGCGGCTGCAATATGGTCTAATGCTTATACAGACATTATGCGTGTTAACAGGGTCATTGACGCTAATGTTACGGGCACAAAAGTGGCAAGCATTAAAGCAGAAGCTTATGCCATTCGCGGCCTGCTTTATTTTAAGTTGGTAACTTTTTTTGCCAAACCATATACAGATGATCCCAATGCTTTGGGGGTTCCGCTGGTTCTGCATTATGACCCTTATAATTTACCCGGCCGTAATACAGTAACCGAGGTGTACCAGCAAATCCTAAGAGATCTGCAAAAGGGCTTCCAGGATGGACCCGATTATGTAAATTCTTCACGTCTCAGTAAATACGCAATAGAAGCGTTGCTTGCAAAAGTTTATTTGTACATGGACGATAATGCCAATGCAAAAGCTGCAGCAGTGGATGTGATCAATAATGGTGGGTTTACATTAGTCAATCCCGGAAATTATGATACCTATTGGGCTGATCCTGCCCACAGGACCGACATGGTGGAAACATTATTTGAAGTAGATGCAGATGTAATTAACAATAACGGGTTTGATGATTTTGCAGGAATGTATTTAAATGGATACGATGATATTTATGCATCCATGCAATTGTATAATCTTTACAGCGCTACAGACGTACGCCAAACAGTAATGGCAGTTGGTTCAACGAAGGGTGGAGCTAATGCAATCGTCGTAACCAAATTTCCCAACGCAACCAATGGTGACAGGGATAATATCAAGGTTCTTCGTTTAGCTGAGGTGTATTTAATTGCAGCGGAAGCTTCTTTGCCCGGAAATGAGGCCGATGCTTTGTCGTATCTTAATGCTTTGATGGCTCAGCGTGATCCGTCATTCGCTGGATATAGTTCGACAGGTGCTGCTTTGTTGAATGATATTGTGACTGAAAGAAGAAAAGAGCTGGCATTTGAAGGGGACAGGTTCTTTGATATGAACAGGCTTAAGTTACCGATTGTACGTGCAGGTAACCCAGGTGCTATTCCTGCGCCTCTTAATATCCCTTATCCTGACGATAGGAGATTGGGGCCGATACCTTTGACTGAGATACAATCGAATCCTAACATTGCCGGTCAGCAAAATCCCGGCTATTAATACAAGCAATATAGGCTGAATATAAGAGGCTGTCAATTAAGACAGCCTCTTATCATTTAATTTGCTGCAGAGGGTGATTTTGGTTTAAAGGAGTAAAACAGGTTGAGAAGTTTAATAAACTGCATTAAACTATTCTCATCTTTATTTGCTAAGGTTAAATCAATGGTGTTTGAAACAAAGCCATTATCGTATCGACCGCCATAACTTATCATTTTATCAAACATGCTTAACACTTCAGTCGCTTGTTTCGCATCTTCCTCTGATTTGTTTTTTAAGACTGATTGAATTAAAAAACTAAAAACTGTCCGCAGGTCTATGATTAATGCAGCAGGATAACCCTCATACGGATAAAATAATTTTTGAACTTCTTCATTTCTCCCGGCAGAATCTAAAAATTTTTGCCCGGCAATTCGCGAAAGGGAAACAACAAAAATTGAATCGTTTGAAAGAACAAACGGTTTCATTTTTCCTTTTCCAATTTTTTTTGCTGAATCTTGCAGGGAAGCGATTGAACCTTTTAATTTTTTTGCATCATTAATGCTGCCGGCCAAAAACAGTTGCATACCATTCATGGCTTGAGTGACAGAATCATCTTTACCAAATTCATAAATTTTCACCAATGCCACCATGGCATCTCCTTTCAGCGAAGTGAGAACATCTTCAACGTTTATATTTTTCTTTTTTAAACTATCAAGGACTCTATTTGATCCCGATTTTGCAACTATCTCTTTTACCATGGCCGGTGAAATATTAAAAGACCAAACAAAGATTGGCTGACCACCGGGTAATCTTTTCAACAGCTCCATATTGATATTTTTGGCAGGAAATGCCTTATAAATTGAATCAAGCGAAGAAGAAACATAACGCTTCATTTCCATGCTGACTTTCCCATTGTTGAAGTTTACCACTGCCGAAATGTAATCTCCACGTTGCATGAAATTCTTATCCAGCATTCCGAGAACTTCGTCAGACTTATTCTTCAATTGACCCTGGGTTTGAAGCGTATTATTTATCCACAATTGCAGATCGCCACCGCCTTTTAAAAGGGATGTAAAATATTCATTATTGAAGGTCACCGGTTGTTTCGTTAATAATCTTTTGCACTTTTCGGTTAGTTGTTTTACTCTCGTCAATTCTGCTGCGGCCTTTGCTTTTGGATCAGTTTCATTGGCAGATTTTTCTTTATTGTCGGTTCCCGCCAATACAAAGATTTCCCTGTTCCAGGCAACAACCGTGTTTTTATTAATGATCATCTTTGCGTTCCCGATTTTTATAGCTCGCTTTCCGGGACTAATTTTTTTTAACATGCCCGCAAACAGAGAAGTATCTCCCGGGATCCCGTAAAGAACCGGTTCAGTTTTTTTATTGTTTTTGTTTTCTGAAACCAGGAAAAAGCCCTTGCCAAGATCAATACCGGTTTGCTGCGGGTTTTCGAGGAAGGCTTTTCCCGCTTGCGATGTGTCCTTCATTGCATCTTCAAACATTTTATATTTCATCAGTTCCTGCCATTTTATTTTTAGTCCCAGCCTCAATGGATTTATTTTGACGATCATTTTTGCATCAGCGGGCAAATAAGACAAAACGGGGCTGGTTTGTGAAAAAACAACAGCTGTTCTAAGAGAGATAAATAACAGGGTAATTACAGGCTTAATGGCTCTCATTTTTGGCAGTTTAAAATTTATAATTGATAAGTTCAGATTCTGAAACAGTAATTTGTTCTCCGCTTTTTAAATTTTTTATTGTGCAGGTTTTATTTTGCAATTCATTACTTCCAATGATGAGAATATAAGAAATGTTTTTCTTTTCAGCATATTTAAATTGCCTGTCAAATTTTGCCGGTTCATGATAAAGTTCACAACGGATATTTTTTTTGCGGAGTTGTTGCGCTAAACCGAATGCGACCTTACTTTCTTTTTCACCAAGATTAAAAAACAAAACCTGTGTACCAACATAGACATCGGCAGGGAAAAGGTTTAATTCCTCCATCACATCATAAATCCTGTCAACTCCAAATGAAATTCCGACACCCGGAATGTTGGGCACACCAAATAAACCGGTGAGATCATCATAGCGACCACCACCTCCAATACTTCCTATGTTGAGGCTATGCGGAACTTTTACTTCAACTATTAACCCTGTATAATAGTTTAATCCTCTTGCAAGCGATAAATCTACCTCAATAAAATCTTTCGATGGAATATTATCTAATATGTATTCTATCTCTTTAATTCCATTTTTACCAATATCACTATTACCGAAAAATTTTTTTGCATCCGATAATATTTGTTCGTTAGTACCACCGACTATTGAAAGATACCTTTCAACAAGGTCAATTTGCTCATGATTTAATCCTTTGTCTCCCAATTCCTTTTTTACTTTATCAATTCCAATTTTGTCAATCTTGTCAATCGTAGTAGTAATGACAGTAAGATTGTTAATGTTGCCACATAATTCTGCAAGTGCAGCCAATATTTTTCGATTATTAATTTTTATGAAATAACCCTTATGTTCCTGAATATAATTATACTGAGGAATTTTCAATTTTTCAAAGACTGTGATATAGATATTAATCATTTCAACATCACTTAGCAACGAATTACTTCCAACCATATCCGCATCGCATTGATAAAACTCGCGATAGCGGCCTTTCTGTGGTCTGTCAGCTCTCCAAACCGGTTGCATCTGGTAACGCTTAAATGGAAAAGTTATGTGGCCATGATTCATGGCCACATATCTTGCAAAAGGAATGGTTAGATCATATTTGAGAGCCCGCTCTGTAATCCCCTTTACATTTTTTCCCTGTAAAACTTTTTCAAAATCTTCCTTTATTTGTTTTTCTTTTGAAGGATTATCTAACCCGTTGTTGAGGATTTTGAAAATTAATTTATCACCTTCTTCGCCATACTTTCCCATTAGCGTTTCCAGGTTTTCCATTGCCGGTGTTTCCAGCGGCTGAAAACCATAGAGCTCAAAAACATTTTTGATCGTATTAAAAATATAATTTCGTTTACGAACAACTTCCGGTCCGAAATCTCTTGTGCCTTGTGGAATTGAAGGTTTAGTCATTGGTCATTAGTCAGTTGTCAGTAAGTCAAAAGAAAAAGTTATTTGGATATTGAATATTGATTATTGGGTATTGAGTATTTTTTTATGATCGCATCGCAGGCTGCATCAATTAATCTGAATGCTTCGTGATATTCTTCCTCAGGGCCTGACCATGGATCAGGCACATCCATATTTTTTCCCGGGTAGAGTTCGTTCATCAGGAGGTCAACTTTCGACCTGTCAAATTTCTTTTTCGCAATTTGCTTTATGTCAAATAAAACATTTTCTGCTAAAGCGTATATCTTATCGAAGCGATCAAAATCCTCAGGCAGAAATCTTCGTGATTTTTGATTGCAAATTTCAATGCCGTGCTGCCTCGCTATTTTTTGAGAAAGATAGTGTGGTGCCTCACCATTGTGAAAACCATTGGTACCGGCACTTTCAACACTCCACGATAAACCTGCCTTAAAGGCTTTGTCCCGGAGGATTCCTTCCGCCATTGGGCTTCGGCATATATTTCCAAGACATACCATTAAAATTTTCATAGCGCAAATATACAGGCACAGGGGACAAGGCGCAAGGATCAAGGGACATTGTCGTGAGACGTGAGACGTCAGTCGTGAGTTGGGCCTCACGATTCACGTTTCACGATTCACGCTGGCTTGTTCCTTGATCCTTGCCTCTTGTGGATTTCTTTCATATAAGCATCTCACTATAAAGTATAGCCATGACTAACAAAGAAATTTTACAAGCCGATTTACTCGACATAATATTCGAGAATCGTAATAAGGCTTATGGTGCTTATGCACTCAGAAAAACTTATCATTACCGTTTGCAATGGGCTTTAGGAATTTCTTTAAGTCTTATTTTTTTATTGTTAATGATCAGGTTTGGCAAGGAAAACCCGGGTGGAGAAGATGATAGAAAAAAGTCTGAAATAATATTGAGTACGATTGAAATTCCAAAGCCTAAAACGGAAACACCGCAATTCAGAAAACCTCCGGAAGGCGCGCAGATAAGAAATACCAGGATAGAAATTGTTACTGACGATCGTGTAAAAAAACCGGAAGTTCCAACGCCCAATGAATTGCAGTCTGCTTTGACATCGACAGTTAACAGAACCGGAATTCCACCTGACAGTTTAAAAGGATTGTCTGCCACAACAAATAACAATGAAGGTAGTAGTAAGCAAAGTTCTCCTCAAACGGAAATTCGTTCTACATCTTCAGAGGCACAATTCCCCGGCGGTAAAGAAGCATTTGCAAAATTTTTGACGAAATATCTTATTACTCCGGATGATCTGGAAGCAGGCGAAAAGAAAATTGTTTTGGTTCGGTTTATGGTTGATATTGATGGAACGATTTCAAAAATAGAAATTACGCAAAGCGATGCTGATGAATACGGTAAAGAAGTAGTGAGGGTACTAAATAAAATGCCAAAATGGATTCCGGCCATGCAAAATGGTATCAGGACAGCAACCTGGTTTACTCAGCCTGTAACTTTTATCGGCGTTGAATAATAAATTTTTTTAAATTGCTGTCCCCGAAAACAAGACTGTTATGGCAACTGATTATGAAGACAGGAGAAAAAAGACGAATGTCTTCCTGCATTCACTTTACGATTATACAATGGGAGTTGTTTGGCTTTGCCTGGGTGGATTTTTTCTGTTGCACGAAAAATTTGGAGTAGACTTAAATATTGATAAAGTCCTTACGACTATATTCGGGATTTCTGCAGTTTTATACGGAGCGTTCAGAATATACAGGGGATACAAAAAGAATTATTGATGAAATTTGATTTATGACCCGAATGACTTATACCTGCCGACTCTTTTTTTATTTCTTTAGCTTATTTCTGTTATTGACCAGTTGCGGAAATATTCCCGGGGAAAATCAAAAGGACACAATAGATTCCGGCACAATATATATAAGTGCCGATGAGTCTTTTAAGCCGGTTATTGATTCTGAAATACGGGTATTTGAGGCATTGCACCCGCAGGCTAAAATTATTCCTTTTTACAAGCCCGAAGCTGATTGTATCAAAGATTTCGCAGTAGACAGCATCCGGATGGTTATCATTACAAGAACATTTACACCACAGGAAGAAAACTTTATAGTTGATTCTTTTAAGCTTGCTCCTAAAGGCTTAGACATTGCAAAAGATGCAGTAGCCGTTATTGTAAATCCTTCTTCGCCAGACACGCTGTTTACAATGAACGACATAAGACAAATCCTGACCGGAGGATTTAAGAAAAATTTAATCCCCATATTTGATGGTACCCGTGCAACCAGTACAGTACGTTTTGCCATCGATTCTATATTAAGAGGCGATACGCTGACATCGCAGACAATGGCAGCAAAAAGCAGCGAAGGAGTCATTGATTATGTCTCAAAAAATCTGAACACGGTTGGTTTCATTGGGATAAGCTGGATCGGAAACCATGATGATACAACGCAGCAAAGTTTTTTGAAAAAAGTAAAAATGGCCAAACTCGAAAGCACGGACGTACCTGGCAGCTATGTATTACCCTGGCAGGCAAATATTTATTTAGGCCGTTATCCTATGACCAGGGATTTGGTTTATATTTTGAAAGAAAAGAATTTAGGACTTGGTAAGGGATTTGCAAACTTTTTAAGTGGAGAGCAGGGTCAATTAATTTTCAGGAGAGCATATCTCTGGCCGACACAAATGAATTTTAATGTCAGGGTTACAAAATTGAATGAATAGAATATATTTACAATCTTAAAAGTGAATCAGAGTATGAAAATGAAAACCACGATAACGGTTTTACTTGCCAGCTTATTAAGCGCCACTGCCATACGGGCACAAAGCATGCAGGAAGGAATAAATCATTTGTATGCTGAAAGATATAAAAGTGCAAAGGATGTGTTTGAAAAACTTGTTGCAACAAATCCAAATAATCTTGACGCGGTTTACTGGTTAGGTCAAACTGAGATTGCACTGGAAGATGTAAAATCTGCAAGAGAACTATACTCAAAAACGCTGCAGGCCAATGGCAATGCCCCGCTTATATTAGTAGGAATGGGACATGTAAACCTGATCGATGGAAAGAAAGATGATGCCCGCCAACAATTTGAAACTGCTATTAATTTGAGTTCAGGTAAAAAAGGACCCGATGTGGCTGTTTTAAATACGATCGGGCGTGCAAACATAGATGCCAAAGAAGGAGATGTTGCCTATGCAATTGATAAATTAAAATTGGCCGCACAAAAAGATCCAAAAAATGCTGATGTTTTTTCTCAACCTTGGAGATGCTTATCGGAAAGCTCATGAAGGTGGACAATCCGTAACAAATTATGATTTGGCGCTTACGGTAAATCCAAACCTTGCAAGAGCTATTTACAGGAAAGGCATGATCTATTACACACAAAAGAACTGGGAATTGTTTACAGACCTGATGAAAAAAGCAATTGCCGCGGACCCGAAGTTTGCTCCCGCTTACTATCAATTATATTATTACTACCTCGGTAAACTTGACTTTACAACTGCTCAGGATTATGCAACTAAATTCATCGCTAATGCAGATCAGGATCCTCAAAATGATTATCTCCGAATTCAAACTCTCTGGGCTCAAAAGAAATATGATGAAGCAATTACCGGCGCAAAGGCATTAGTGGCGGCTGCCGGTCAACAAACCAAACCGAGAGTGTATAAACTGTTAGCTGATTCATATGTAAGCAAAGGTGATACTGCAGGAGCAAAGGAATATATTGATGACTATTTTGCTAAAGTAAAGGAAGAAGAGATTACACCTAACGATTATATCCTTAAAGGACAAATTTATAGCTCAGGTACCGGTGATGACAGCCTCATTATAAATAGTTATGCCAGGGCCATCCAAATGGATTCAGATTATTATGACAAAATGGATATAATACAAAAAGCCATCACCATGTTTGAATCAAAGAAAAAATGGTGCCCGGCAGCTGAATTGCGAATTCTCCAGGCAAAATCAAGAAAGAACCCGGCTCCGACCGATCCATTTTTTATCGGTTACCGCTTTTATCTCTGTGGCAATTATCAAAGAGCTGACAGTGCTTTAAAAGTATATAATGACCTCGCACCGGATACAGTAATTGGTCATTATTTACGTGCGCAGGCAAATTTTGCTCTTGACAGTACAATGATGGTTGAACCTTACGCTTCGACCATGGTTCATGAATATCAAAAAACACTCGAACTTGCCCAATCGGATAAGGTTAAGTTCAAATCACAGGCTATTGTATCAAGTAAATTATTGGCCGGATACTATAATAATATTAAGAAAGACAGAGATTCTGCAATCGCATATTTGCAAAAGGGGCTTGAATTTGATCCGGAGAATGCTTCGATCAAAGACCTTTTAGATTATTTACAAAAATCGGCCAAACCGACAAAAACTACAAAGGGTAAGCCGACAGGCTCAACTAAACCTGTTTCTTCTGAATTAAATTCATCAGTGATAAATAATAAAAAAACAATTGTCGCCAAAAGCTGATCCCAATCTAATATTTGTGACCAATCCTTGCAGAGATGCAAGGATTTTTTTGTTTGGTGCTATTGCGATAGATAGCGCTTAAGCAGTTCTTGCAATTATATTCGTTTTTCTTCTTTAATCTCTTCGCCTTATTTTTGAACTGTGAATTCATTCATGATCTATTTACTCCAGGCGAATACCAATACCTCCGGATCATATCTGCCGGTTGTTATCCAGATAATCTTTGCCGCCGGCCTTGTAACCATCCTTATGCTGATCACACACCTGCTTGGACCGAAGAGAAAAACAACTGATAAATTAGAAAATTTTGCGAGTGGAATAGAATCGCATGGGAATGCCA
>Ga0207106_1061_pt1 | contig 20258 bp, 18 predicted proteins | sample Alteio_BWMinHeat_78_FD_153535 | JGI IMG/M metagenome (GOLD analysis project Ga0207106, IMG submission 153535) | Enriched cells from forest soil in Barre Woods Harvard Forest LTER site, Petersham, Massachusetts, United States -... | ecosystem: Environmental > Terrestrial > Soil > Temperate forest >...
ATTAAAATTACCTGTCCCTTCAGCCGTCGTGATAAATTGAGGGATTTGTCCGTTTTCTGTTTTTATTCCGCCCCACCAGGCATAATCAAGCCTCTGAACTTTTTCTGTTTTAACCGGAATCATTCTAACATTCGGAGCAAAAAGTTGTCCTGTTTTTATAGGATTATAACTTGCTGTATCCAAACTAAACCAATTCACCGTCCAGGCGATTGGCTGAAAAAAATTTTTGAATGAAAAAATATATGGCTTGCGACCAGGAATATTTTCTCCAAATTGAGTTGTTACCTCTTCGCCGACAAATTCAAGTTGAATATTGATATCCGTCCTTTCAGCATTTATTTTTTTCACTGTGAAGCTAGCGGGCACTGTCCCGGTTTTTGCTGAAATGCTGTCAACACCCTTATAAGATATGATCTTCCATTTTCCTGCCGGTCCTTTAATATCAAATTTTATGATATCCGAACTGTCGGTTGGATTTGAATTCCAAATAACAGGTGAACGAAAATCATAAGGTCCCCATTCAGTGATCAGAATATTTTTTCTGCCGGCTAATTTTCCCATTCCTTTAAATGGATCCAGGGGATCATCGATGCCAGGACCGGTCATCACTGAGTCGACGGAAAATTTATCGATAAGCTGATCATCCTGGGTCGTATCGATATTTGTAACTGTTGAATCAAATTTTAAAAACTGGCCAATGTTGGAAATATGATCGCCAAAAATTTTTAAAGAATCGGTACGAATAATATCGAGAGCTGTTTTGTTTTCATTGTAACTGTTCAATACCAGTTTATAATTCCGGCTTCTTGTATCACGATATTTAGCATAACCCCAATCCGAAGATTGCTCTTTTCCTGCCCATAGTTTTATTGCGGTTTTGTCCCTGAAGAATAAATTATGATGAATATCATTTTCCTGGCCGTGCTCGATTGCAACACCCACATTATTATTTCTAAATTGATTATTGGCGATCTCGGTATTATAACTGTAGCCACCCCAAATTCCATTATCACATTCGAATATCCGGTTCTTTAAGATCTTGTTACGACTGAAAGTAACTTCAACCCCGTTGGTGGGCGCATAAGAAAAATCATTTCCAAAAAGGATATTATCATTACATCCGCCCTGGCCATTATCCATTGTTGTCTGGCCTGCCCACAAAAAGAACCCATCGCCGCTATGCGTAACAGAATTTTTATAAAATAAATTATTGTTGCTTTGTTCATACACTAAAATACCCGCACTGTCCTGTCCCCGGTTATAAACTTCATCACTGTATCCCCGAACATTGAAATCAATTTTATTATAAGCAACTTCATTATAGTTACATCGGTACATTCCAATACCAATGCCCGAGTTAAAAGAAAAATCATTATTTACAATCAATCCATCATTGCAATCTGTCATCATTAATGCATTTTGTCCGCCTGTTACTTTACAATTGCGAATGATGGGCATATTACAATTGCGTAAATAAATTGCTGCTCCATATCTGAGCCATTCGTCATTCTCATTATGATGGTAACTCATCCAGTCCGAAATATCTTCTTTTTCCCGGGTACTGTTGAGATGCTGCCGGTAATTATAACTGAAATCACAATTCTCCAGTGTCAGGCTTGTAACACCTTTTGCCAATAACGCCACTTTATACCCCCGCGCTTTTAAATTTTTGATTGTAACATGTGTACTCTTGCTGCTGATAGCAATAGCTACTCCAAAAAATTCATCCGGGGTTTTTTTTGAATTACTTCCCTGCAGGATTGCATTATTAAAATCCACGGTTACCCGGTATCCTTCAATTAAAATAACCGGCTGATCAAGATTATCACTAGCATCCAGTTTATAAACCCCTCTTTTAATCCTGGTATCCTCCGTAATTACCATTCCTTTTCTTAATATTTTTTCTTTAAAAGAATCCTTACGGATTTGAGCATTCACTGACGAGCAGGCAATCGTTAACATTAAACACGACAGTATTTTTTTATTCATTTCTTTTACGTTTACTTGCAAGGCTTATTTTGTTGATAAATTTAGCCTATCTGCAGACGAATCCTGAAATCGTATGGAAGAAGTTAATATAAAGGCAAGATCAAAAAAAAATAAATATCTGCAATTATTATTGAAAATAACAATAACGGTTATTTGTCTCTGGTATGTCTCAAAAAAAATAGACTTTAAACAATTATCCGAAACTTTACTGAATGCAAATTGGCTGTTACTGACCAGCGGTGTTCTTTTTTACATGATCTCAAAGATATGCGCAGCTATACGTCTTAATATTTATTTCGGCAACATTAAAATCTATTTGTCACAAATCATTAATCTAAAATTATACTGGCTCGGATTATTTTATAACCTTTTTCTTCCCGGTTCGATCAGCGGTGATGCTTATAAAGTGATTCGTTTAACAAAACAATCCGGCATTTCCTACAGGAAAACAACATCTGCAGTACTCCTGGATCGCCTGACAGGGCTATTGGGGCTTGGTTTTGTGCTCGCTTTCTATAGTATTCTTGTGCTTCACAATAAACTTTACACGATTAGTTTGGTAGCAGCTCCCATACTGGTAACGATCATCGCTTATATCATAATAAAAAAATGGTTCCCAGATTTTCTTCCTGGTTTCTGGCCTACATTCCTATGGGGTTTGGTCGTACAATTATTTGCAAATGCCAGCGCATATATAATCATTCTTTCCCTGGGCATTCATCATGACCTTAATAAGTATATGTTCATTTTCCTGGTAGCTTCCATAGCTGCGGTACTGCCATTAACCCTCGGGGGACTTGGTGCCAGGGAGATTGTTTTCTTTGAGTTATCAAAGTATTTCGGTCTGAACGAGCATACCTCAGTGCTGATTGGCTTTCTTGTATACATTACCGTAGTAGTATCTTCTGCAGGCGGGATGATCTATATTTTTATTGATCCTTTAAAATCATTAAAAAGAAATGAAATTAAAGCTGCTTAAGCGCATTATTCTAAACAAGGGAGCATTATGGCTTTCGTCTTTCAAACTGATCCCCATCCTTCAAAAGCTAAATAAGGATTCGGTTGTGATCGATTGCGGTGCTAATATAGGAGACATCACAAAAAAATTTGCCAGTACCGGCGCAACTGTTCACTCTTTCGAACCCGATCCACCCGCTTTTGATCTTTTAAAAAAAAGATTTGAGAACACACCTAATGTTATTCTCTATAAACAAGGCGTATGGGATAAAGAAACAGACATTACTCTTTTTACACATGAAGATCAGCAAAACGACGAATTAGCCTATACGGTGGGATCTTCCATTATAAGTAGTAAGAAAAATATTGATAAAGAAAAGAAGCAAATAATACATGTCATTGATTTGTCTGCATTCATTATCAAACTTGGCAAAAGAATAAATATTATCAAATTGGATGTCGAAGGCGCTGAAACAGCCATTATTCAAAAAATTCTCAATGATAAAACCTATTGCTTGTTTGACAAAATGTATGTAGAAACTCATGAAACAAAAATTCCCGGGCAAAGGGAAGAATTAAAAAAAATCAAACAAATAATGAGGCAACAGAAAGTAACTAACATTAAACTAAATTGGCTCTAATACAAAGAACAATAGCGCTGGCCTATTTATGCATAGATCATCCCTTCGTAAGATTTGAAAATTGATCACAATATTTGTAAGAATAAATACAAAAGAGGCTGCCTTTTTGAGACAGCCTCTTTATTCCATTACCCTCGTCGAGACATTGTTGTTATTGTTGTTAATTCTTAGTAGGGCAAGTGTTTTTCATATTTGCCGCGAACGGCCCTGCCGGACTTAAAAAAACGGGGTCAATGAATTTACTTTACAAAGTTACTATCCTCAAACCCATGCTTAGAAAGGATTGCGTTAAGATCAGTGCAAGATTTTGTTAAAAGAAAAATCCTGCTAAATCAGCAGGATTTTATTAATTATACATTCTTGTCAATTAAGGTTACGCATTCACTTTTCCCTTAACCTTCGCTATTACTTCTTCTGCAATATTTGCCGGAGCTGGGGAATAATGAGAGAATTCCATTGTGCTCGATGCACGACCAGAAGATAAACTTCTCAACTGCGTAACATATCCAAACATTTCACTCAAAGGAACTTTGGCTTTGATCACTTGTGCACCAGCACGGTTATCCATTCCTTCCAACATCCCGCGACGACGGTTCAAATCGCCCGTTACGTCGCCCATGTATTGATCAGGAGTTACTACTTCTATTTTCATGATTGGCTCAAGCAAAACAGGTTTTGCTTTCCTGGCTGCCTCGCGAAAACCTGCTTTAGCACAAAGCTCAAACGACATTGAATCTGAGTCAACCTGGTGAAAGCTTCCATCAAACACACGGATCTTCATATTGTCAACAGGATAACTTGCTAATACACCCGTGGTCATTGCCTGCTCGAAACCTTTTTGAATAGCAGGAACATATTCACGGGGAATAGATCCTCCAAAAAGATCATTTATAAACTGAAAATGTTTATCAGGATTTTCTGTCTTCCACTCTTTATCTACAGGTCCCAATTCAAAAACAATATCAGCAAACTTACCACGACCACCGGTTTGTTTCTTCAATACTTCGCGATGTTCAACAGTATTTTGAAATGCTTCCTTGTACGCAACTTGTGGTGCACCCTGGTTCACCTCTACTTTAAATTCTCTTCTCATCCTGTCAACAATAATTTCAAGATGTAGCTCTCCCATTCCACTTAAAATAGTTTGACCCGTTTCTTCATCTGTCCTCACACGAAGCGTTGGATCTTCCTCAACCAGTTTTCCGATCGCCATTCCCATTCTATCAACATCAGCTTGTGTCTTCGGCTCAACAGCTACGGAAATTACCGGCTCCGGAATAAACATGTTTTCCAAAATTATCGGATGATCTTCATCACAAAGTGTATCCCCTGTTTTTATTTCCTTAAATCCAACCGCAGCGCCAATATCACCGGCTTCTATAAAATCAATCGGGTTTTGTTTATTAGCAAACATTTTCATGATACGGCTGATGCGTTCCTTCTTTCCGCTTCTTACATTCAATACATAAGAACCGGAATCAAGATGACCGGAATAGCAACGGAAGAAAGCCAAACGACCAACGAACGGATCAGTCATAATCTTGAATGCAAGTGCAGCGAATGGTTCTTTTGCATCCGGCTTCCTGGAAACTTCCAGTCCTGTATCAGGATTAATTCCTTTCACTGCTTCAATATCCATTGGGCTTGGCAGGTAACGACAAACAGCATCCAACGCAGTCTGCACCCCTTTATTTTTAAATGAAGAACCACAAAGCATCGGCACAATACTCAAATCAATCGTAGCTTTTCGAACAGCTTCGTGAATTTCATCTTCGCTGATTGAATTAGGATCATCAAAGAATTTTTCCAGCAATTTATCGTCATACTCAGCTACTGCTTCCACCAGGTGAGCTCTCCACTCTTCAGCTTCCGCTCTCATATCATCAGGCACGGCAATCTCATCATAGGTCATTCCTTCCGTTTCCATATGCCAGATAATTCCCTTCATTTTTATAAGATCAACTACACCTTTAAAATTGTCTTCTGCACCAATGGGTAATTGAATGGGCACCGCTTTCGAACCCAGCATTTCTTTTACCTGGTTCACCACCATTAAAAAATCAGCACCGGCTCGGTCCATTTTATTTACAAAACCAATACGGGGAACATTATAACGATTTGCCTGGCGCCAAACAGTTTCACTTTGCGGTTCAACACCATCAACAGCAGAGAACAATGCGATCAAACCATCAAGCACACGCATCGAACGTTCAACTTCTACAGTAAAGTCCACGTGACCCGGAGTATCAATAATATTGAAAGAATATTTTTTTGTATCTGCAGTAGGTTTACCCAGCGCAGTAGGAAAATTCCACTGGCAGCTTACTGCAGCTGCAGTAATAGTAATACCTCTTTCCTTTTCCTGCTCCATCCAATCGGTAGTTGTAGCACCTTCATGGACCTCACCAATTTTATGGATCATTCCCGTATAGCGAAGAATACGCTCTGTTGTAGTCGTTTTACCCGCATCAATGTGTGCGGCAATTCCGAAATTCCTTTGAAATCTAAGATCAGCCATGATTATTGTTAATTGTAATTTTTAAAATACCAGCTCCAAATCCCTGTTCAGCCACTGTTGCGTCGCAATCCTTTCATCATTCTTATCGCTAATCACCAATAAACGGTCTATAGATTTGGGTGCGCCCGCCCGAACGTTTCTTATTAAAAATTATAATGAAATACTGTTCAGAACGGGTGCGCAAAGGTATGTAAAACAAGCGGAATTTTTAGGATTAACTGATGGTTAATTTAACCATGCAAAAAACACCATCTGTTGACCTGGTTAGTGTAAAATATCCATTCTGGTTTTATGATTTTTGAGGCAGCTACCAGGGGCTCATTTTCTCATCCATTGGATTTTTAACAATATGAATGCTCTGTGCGGGCATCATGCCTTGCGCAAGCATAAAAATTTTTTTACCTTTTTCGTTAACAGTCATATCTGCAACAATCATCGCATGACCCGGTGAGCCAGCCTTTATAAAGATATCTCCAATTTGCAGGCCGTAGATATCCTGAACCGGTCGCGCTTCTTTAGCCAACGAAATTGTTCCGCAGTAAGAAAGGACAACTTCAAGAAATTGTTCTAATTGGATTCTTTTATTGACTTTAGAAATATCTGAATGATAGGAAACGAGTTTGTTATTATTTAATCGATACCGCTCTCCCGACAGCATTTTCTAAAAGATAACTCCGAACCATCCGTAACCCTAAAATGTATGGAATCTATATTGTTGAAGCTAAAAAAATAATCCGTTCTTAATCGTAAAATAGCATCGGCACATTGCTGAAGATCCTTATCGCCAACAGGCATCTTCAAAACAGCAACTTGTGTTGATTGGTTACTCCTTAAGCTTCCATTGTATAAATATATCCGTGGGTCAGTTTTTAGTTTTATGTCTCTTAGCCATTCCTGAAATGAATTTTTTTTAACAGGCACTCTTTTATAAGCCTGAGGGACGGGTATTTCGCCGATAGTTTTATAATTATCGGTGTGAAGATTACTGCTAAGATGACAATCCGGAGCTTGACTGTTTCTCCTGTACGAGGCAATGATGAGTAGCAGAATAGAAAAGCAGTTTGTCAACCTGTACACTGATCAAATTTTGCAAACAGATGCATCATTCATTCTTTTCCATACTCTATTTAAAAAACACTGCATAAAATTTTGTTATTACATTTCATTGTTTGTAACTTGAACTTCCTTACAAACAAACTTCATTTCAAAAATTAAAATTTACCAAAACCCGTTATTGTATGGCAGCAAAAAAGAAAGCTAAAAAGAAGGCTGCGCCAAAAAAGAAAGTAGCATCTAAAAAGAAAGCAGCGCCTAAGAAAAAGGCAGCACCAAAAAAGAAAGCTGCTCCTAAAAAAGCTGCTCCTAAAAAAGTTGCCCCTAAAAAAGCGGCACCAAAGAAAGCTGCTCCTAAAAAGGCTGCACCCAAAAAATCAGCTCCAAAACCACCGCCCCCTCCGATGGAACAACCGATGGCCCCAGAAAGTTCATCCGATATGGGATCTTCATCATCAGAAGATAAAGGAATGCCCTCGTCTGGTGGTATGTAATTTCTATTTTAAAGAGTTTAAGCCGTTCCGATGTACCGGGACGGCTTTTCTGTGAAAATCCGTGTCATCTGTGGCTTAGTGTTTAGATGAATTTTATTGCCGCAGATTGCACAGCCGTACACAGATTTTTTCAATTCCTCAAAAACCATTTTTTATTTTCTTTCATCAACAGCAATTCATCTTCAAACAAAAAGCCATCCCAATAATGGAATGGCTTCGAGGATCCATGTTCTTGTAAGTTTATATCCGGAAATGGGCAAAAGCTTTGTTGGCTTCAGCCATACGATGTGTATCTTCTTTTTTCTTGAATGCTGCACCTTCACCTTTGCTTGCCGCAACAATTTCATTAGCTAATTTATCAGCCATGCTGCGACCGTTTCTTTCGCGGCTATACCTGATAAGCCATTTCATGCTCAAAGAGATTTTTCTATCAGCACGAACTTCAGAGGGAATCTGGAAAGTAGCTCCGCCGATACGACGGCTGCGCACTTCTACAGCAGGTGTTACATTGGCTAATGCTTTTTTCCAAATCTCATAACCATCTTCGCCTGTTTGTTTGCCCACCTTCTCTACTGCATCATAAAAAATATCGTATGCAGTACTCTTTTTACCCTGCCACATAATATTATTGATAAAACGGGTAACCAGCTTGTCATTATATCTTGGATCAGGTGCTAAGGGAAGTTTTTTTGCTTGGGCTTTACGCATGAGTTATATAAAATTTTCGATTAATTATTTTTTTGCTCCGGCTTTTTCTTTTTTAGTTCCGTATTTAGAACGGCTTTGTTTACGATCCTTCACACCAGCAGTATCCAGCGAACCGCGAACAATATGATAACGTACACCCGGAAGATCTTTCACACGACCGCCACGGATCAATACGATGGAGTGCTCCTGAAGATTATGTCCTTCGCCAGGAATATAAGCAATCACTTCTACCTTATTAGTCAAACGAACCTTTGCTACTTTACGCAGAGCCGAGTTGGGTTTTTTGGGAGTGGTTGTATACACACGGGTACACACGCCGCGACGCTGCGGACAGCTATCCAATGCTCTCGATTTACTTTTTGCCCTTATAATATCTCTTCCTTTACGTACTAATTGCTGGATTGTAGGCATTCTGAACCTTTATTTTTAGGACGGCAAAGGTAGGGGAATAGATGATAACTTTAAAGTGGATAGATGATAATTTTCAGAATAGTGCCAAAATTGATTTTGTTTAGCTGTTTTTGCTCCTGATTTAACAATAAAACCTTTTTTAAAGAAGCAATTTAATTCTCACCAATCAATTATCATCTATTTTCTATTATCTAAACTTTCCACATCCAATTGTATTTGTCTTCTCTCCTGCCCTCACGAATATCGTCTATCCATTTTTTTAATGCCGGAGCAATTTTCCATTTAGATATGTCAAACTGCATCACATGATCTTTATATCTCAACTCTTTTATCATAGCGATAGTAGCGGCAGTTCCTGTACCAAATGCCTCCTGGAACTTTCCATTTTCATATGCTTCCAATAACTCATCAATATTGATCTTTCTTTCTTCAACAGTTAATCCCATTTCTTTCAATAAGGTAATAGCACTGCTGCGGGTAACTCCAACAAGTATACATCCATCATCGAGTGATGGAGTTACCACAATCCCATTAATGATAAAGAACACGTTCATCATTCCTACTTCATGGAGCCATTTATGTTCAAAAGCATCAGTCCACAACACCTGGTCATAACCATTTTGCTTTGCGATTGTCGCTGCCAGCATACTGCCTCCATAATTACCCCCATTTTTTGCAAAGCCAACACCACCCGGAGCAGCCCTGGTGTATTTTTCTTCCACAGCAATTTTCATAGGCTCTCCATAATAAGGTCCTGTTGGATTTAGCATGATAATGAACTTATAAGTGTCTGAAGGTCTTACTCCCAATGTCATATCTGTTGCGAACATTAACGGACGTATATATATGGAATGATTCTCCTTTGAGGGAATCCAGTTCTTGTCAAGTTCAATTAATTGCCGCAAACCTTCGATAAAAATTTCTTCGGGAATCTCAGGCATATTCATTCTTACCGCAGAGGTATTGAAACGATGAAAATTATCATAAGGCCGGAAGATGAACGCATTTCCATGTTGGTCCTTGTAAGCTTTCATTCCTTCAAAAATTGTCTGGCCATAATGTAAGGCTGCAAGAGAAGGCTCGAACAGTAAGGGTTGATAGGGTTTTATTTCAACATTTGTCCATGCTCCGTTAATAAAATCAGCCTCCAGCATATGGTCAGTGAAATACTTACCGAAAGGAATATTTTCCAGACTAAGATCCTGTAATTTACTGCGCTCCGTTTTTGTGATTGAAATATCCATAGCCTCAATCATAAATGAGTTATTTTGCACACAAAGAAACAAAAAAAGGCCGACTCATTTCTGATCGTTATCAACTATGGCACTTAATAATATTGAATTGAATTCGTTGCTTCTTATTGATCTGTACAGGAATTCTCTTTTTGAAATAAATGAAGTAAAGAAAAACGTGGTTGCAGATCAGTCAAAAATTGAAAAAAATGATGCTTTGACAAAAGAATGGAAGTTTCTTGGAGAGTTTAAGAAGAATATTTTATTAGTTGTTCGCTATAACGATGTTACTCATCTGCCTGATGAATCATTGAATTTTCTAACTTCTATATTGATCGCATGTAAATTAAGTCTTGCGGATGTAGCCATCCTTAACATTTCAAATCAACCATCAGCTTTATATAAAGATGTGCAGAAAAAGTTCAGGGGTGTAGCTACCGTTTTATTTGGAATTACGCCGCAGGAATTTGAAATGCCTTTAAGTTTTCCGGAGTTCCAGGTCCAGCCATTTGATAACTGCACCTTTTTGTATGTACCGGTGCTTGAGAAATTGGAATCTGATAAAATTCTTAAAAGCAAATTGTGGGTTTGCCTGAGACGAATGTTTAGTCTTTCTTAAATGCCGACGAACAAATTATTGATTATTGAATTTATTAATTATTAAGTAATAAATGAAGGCAAATAATCAGTAATTAATAATTAATACTCCCTGATAAATCAGATGAGCAACATGAGACTGATCTTCGCTACAAATAACCAGCATAAAGTAGATGAGATACTTTCAATAATTAAAAATTCTTTGATTGAAATAATTACTTTGAAAGAAGCAGGAATTCACATTGATATTCCTGAACCATACGATACGCTTGAAGAAAATGCCGCTAATAAATCAAAAACAATTTATGAATTGACGAAGACAAATTGTTTCAGTGAGGATACAGGGCTTGAAGTACATGCATTAAATGGAGAACCCGGAGTAAGGTCTGCCCGGTATGCCGGTGAAGAATCCTTCGAAAGACCCAGGATGTTTGATAAGAATATTGAAAAACTTTTACGGAAATTGAATGGAAATCCAGACCGCAAAGCAAGATTCAGGACAGTGATCTCATTAATCATCGATGGAAAGGCAACTTTATTTGAAGGAGTTTGTGAGGGTGCTATTACCGGGGAAAAACGTGGTGAAAACGGGTTTGGTTATGATCCTGTGTTCGTGCCGGATGGCTCTGTTCAATCATTCGCTGAAATGAATTTGGAAGAGAAAAACCAGTTCAGTCACCGAAAAAAGGCTACAGACAAACTGGTAGCTTATTTAAACAGGCAAGATAAAATATAACAATTTGAGCACATTACGCAACCAAATTATTTCGGAAAGCGACTTAATCCAGGGATGCCTGGCTGATGACAGGCGAATGCAGGAAGAATTGTATCGCCGTTTTTCGCCAAGAATGTACGGGGTTTGCCTGCGGTATGCCGGCAATGCAGAGGAGGCACAGGATATATTACAGGAAGGTTTTATCAAAGTTTATAAAAAATTAGACAGTTACCGCAGAGAAGGAAGTTTTGAAGGATGGATACGTCGGATTTTCGTGAATACTGCTATCGAACATTTCAGGCGAAAAACGTATCAGCAACCGATCACAGAAAAACATGAAAACACTGTAGAAGGAAAATATTTATCTGTATTGGATACGCTTGCAGAAAAAGATATCCTGAAGCTGATCCAGGAACTTTCGCCGGGCTATCGGACCGTTTTTAATCTGTACGTTGTTGAAGGGTATACTCATAAAGAGATTAGCGATATGCTGAATATCAGTGAGGGCACAAGCAAGTCACAATTGTCAAGAGCTAAAGTGATATTGCAGGACCTGGTGAAGAATTTTATTGAGGAGCGTAATAAGTAGCCTATGAGTGAAGAACTGAAAAAGAAGTTGAACGATTATGAAGTAAATCCACCTGAAAAAATGTGGAGCAGGATAGCTGCGGCTCTGGACGAAGAAGTCGATACTAAATTCTCCCGATCTCTTTATAATGCTGAAGTGATGCCTCCGTCTAATGCCTGGAATACAATTGCGAACGCATTGGAAGCTACCTCTGAGGAAGAATATCCGGCCAGACTTTATAATCTTGAAGTTGATCCCCCTGTAAAATTGTGGACAAACATTTTAGCCGCTCTTGACAAAAGAGAAACTCTTCCTCAAATTCCTTCAAAAAGAAAAATTGCACCGTTCGTGAAGTATGCCTCAGCAGCTTGTCTCATTGGTATCATTGCTTTTGGTGCATTTAAATTTTTTACCGGGAAAACTGAATATTCTGTACCTAAGACAACTGTTGTTTCGCAAAACAGCGCCGAAACAACTATTCCCGATAAAAAAGAGAGTCCTTCTGCGCAAAGCCCGGTTGTCAGCAATAATCTTCCTAAAGAAGGAACTGCGTTGGCAAAAGCAAATGTTGCTTCAAGAAAGAAAGATCTGTTACAACAAGGGAGCTACATGACTCAAATAGCGAATCCAACAATTAGTTATAATTCTTCGACTGCTAATAATTTTCAACAAGCGGTTTTGCGTGAAGAGGTTCCCGGCAATTGCTCATTGATATCGGACACCGATCCCTATTTAATGTTTATGAATCCTGATGGTTATCTCATCCGGATCTCAAAAAAATTAGCCGAAACATTAGGATGTGTTTATACAAAGAGTAATTCAAATGAGTACAAACAATGCGAAAGCCAGATAACAAAATGGAGAGATAAAATTGCTCAATCGCCTGCCAGTTCTTCACCGGATAATTTTATGAATATTCTTGACATCATCAAATTGCAGGATAATTAGAATCGTGAGACGTCAGCCGTGAGACGTAAGAAACTCACGTTTGACGTTTCACGACAACATCAATTTGCAAGCGGCAATTCAACATGAAAAATTGTTCCCACTCCCAATTCAGTTTCAAACCAAATTTTCCCATGAGCCTGCTCTACAATACTCTTACACATTGCAAGACCCAGGCCAGTTCCGGAAGATTTTGTTGTAAAGTTTGGAGCAAATATTTTTGTTTGCATAGACTCAGGAATTCCTTCTCCATTATCTTTTACACTTACCACAATGCTGCCATTTTCCCGTAATTCATTTACATCAATCACACATTTTTCCTTTTCGTCACAGGCTTCTACTGCATTCTGAAAAAGATTAGTGAATAAACGGTTCATCTGTGTTTTATCAGCCTTCAACATTAGTTTTTCCGGAATGGCTTCCCAGTTAATTTCTACCTGGCTGCGCTGATACAATTCCTTAAGTGAACCAAGCACCTCGTGTATATCAAACAACTCTACCTGTGTGTTTCCAATATTTGCAAATTGAGAAAAATCAAAAGCGATTTTTGATAAGTGATCTATTTGTTCTACTAAAGTATTGGCTACCCTGGCGGTTAATTCCTTTACATCCGGGGAATTATTTAAAATGGCTTTCTGGAGATACTGGATACTTAATTTCATTGGCGTCAACGGGTTTTTTATTTCATGTGCTACCTGTCTTGCCATTTCGCGCCAGGCGCCTTCTCTTTCACTTCGCGCCAGCACAGTTGCGCTTTCACCCAACTTAGTTACCATTTTATTGTATTCTTTTACAAGCTCTCCTATTTCATCGTTACGGTTCCAGGCAATTGCTTCATTGATTTTACCCAGGTTTACCTCCTTCATCTTATCGCCAATAATGGAGAAAGAACGAGTGATACGATTTGTAATAAATAATGCAATTACGCCTGCCGTTAAAAGTATGAAAGCATTAAGAATGATGATCGTCACGAGGAAGTTCGAAATTTCCTGATGCAATTCAAACTGAGAAAGAAAATAGGGAATATTCAGGTAAGCATATTCCTGCCCATCGTCGCTGCGTACAGGGGCATAAATGCTGAGATAAGACAGATTACTGATATTTTCCTGCTGCACTCTTTCTACTTCACGCAAACGGTTTAAGTGAAAAAAAGCTTCCGGGTTCATTTGCTTACTCAAAACGCCTTTATCATAAATATTTTCCTGTGATGAAACCCTTAGATTCCCATTCAGATCATATACGTTCACATCTACATTATGGATATTGGCTACCTCATTCACTAATTTCTTTAATTCGTTGTTTGATCCGGTCTCATATATTTTTGTCACATCATCAAAGATGCTATGATCAGCAATTCTTTTTTTCATTTCATTCACCATTACATTCATCGTGCGGCTTAATTTGTCAGCATTATTCCTGTTATATCGTGTAATAAAAAATGAGATCGTGGCGATTGCAATGATCAGGAAGGAAAGTATGCTGATAAAAATGATGGTGCTGTGTACCTGCGTTCGAATACTCACCAGGAAGAAATTTTTTATCTCCCTCCGATCGACTCCTATCTTTAAAAGAAATGAAACAGTCTGAATAAATGATACCAGGAAAAGAAAGGAACAAAAGATGAAAGAAAACAAGGTGATCGCTTCAATAACCGAATCTCCTTTCCTTGCAAGCACAATCACTTTGCCGAGGCTATCCCGGTACCATAGCTCATCATAGTCTTCATTTTTCCTTTTTTCAACTTCGTGTTTGGGCACCTGCTCGTTGGTTAAACTTGTAGCAAAAGGATATTTACTTGAAGACTCTATAAGGCTGCCATCTTTATAAATTGCATAGGAATAAATAGGAGATTCTTTCGGATCATTCTCATTAGGCTCCTTGAAAAGGGTTGCTTCTAACGCACTTGCCGTTGTGGTTTTGGGTGTTGATACAATAAAAACTGCTCCTAATAGCCGGGCATTCGGATCGGTTACGATCCTTTTTGTGATATAAGTGATCTTATTATAGGAAGCAACAAACGAATAAAGTCCTGCAACGTTTTCGCTTGGCTTACTTTGTATCGAAATTATATGGTTCAATGCTTCATAAGAAATATCATCATCGTTATGAACAGGAGTAAATGTAGAATCTTTAAAGACAGTAGAATCTTTAAAGACATATAACCGGGTGTCATATTTATTAAGATACCCTTTATAATTAATTGTCAAAATGCTGTCACGAAGAGTTCTGCCGCTTTCTTCGTCAGAAAAACGATAAAAATTCGAAGCGAGAAACCTGTTATCGAGATCAGACAATGCAATACTTAATAATCGTTCATTGGATTCATCCTCCAGGCTGGCCAGGTTTTCTGCCATTGTTTTTCTTGAGTTCCATTCTTTCACTTTATTTTCAGTGATAATAATGGCTGATATAGAAACCGAGAAAATAAAGATCCAGAATATGATTCCTGCAATGTTGATATGAAAGCGGTTAATGACCAATCCTTGCTGGCTCACCAGCCATGTATAGCCAATAAGCCATATCAAAACAGGGATATAAAATTGAATGTATGGATCGGTAGCACGAAAAGTGAGATAAACAAGACCGGTCAATGCAATGCCAAAATAGATCAGCGGCTTTCTCTTTTCAAATACCGGCAATATAAAACGAAACATAAGCTGGGTGAAATAGTAATAGCTCAGGGACACGCTTGCCAGGACAATAAACCCAACGACACTAAATGTATCAAGGCTGAAAAAATCAGTGACATCAAAAGATACATTTGAATTTTCCACGAGGCTATTGATCACACTTGCAAGTAAAAAAGTTGAAAGAACAAGTACCAGTAAAGAAATAGTCCCAATGATCCATGTCCAGGGCGTTTTAAATCGCCTGAGCAAATCCATTTTATTTCCGAGCCTGGACCATGCAAACACGGTGATCCATGAAAATAACAGTGCATTAATTAAAAGATCGCCCAGAGAACGGTTGATCGAATCAGCAGCATAGAATGAGGGGTCAAATAAGTCAAATTGCCTGAACTCATAAACCGAAGGGAAAAAATAAATACTAAGCCTGAATACAAGAAGAACAGCGATCAAAGTTGCGACTCCAAGCCATTGCCTGTTTTCCCTGCGTGCAACTGACTCTGCCAATGAATGGGCAAATACAAAAAAGAAACATAAAGAAAGTAGCCGGAGAATTACAGTACCTGCATCATTGTAAGGTATGGAAGGAGTTGGTTTTCTTGAAATATAAAAAAGTGTTTTGCCGGTGGATGACTTTATCAGGTAATTGGTTTTTTTATTGCTGATGAGAATTTTTTTATGAGCCGTCTTACTGTAAGCAAATTCATCGTTCAGAAATTCGCTTTCGATATAGTATTTTAATTGAACCGGTATTAAAGCATACGCCCAGAATCTGTTGTTTGTACCATTCAGTGTAAAAGATTTTTTTATAATTACATAATAGCCGTTCTCCAGCAATTTAAAATATTCTCCGGGTTGAAGACTATAACTGGATGCGGAAGGAACTATATCCTGGTCGTTCCAGAAAACCATTTTTTGTGTTCCAAAAAATGATTCTCTTACAATATAAATTCCATATTCTTTATTTTCAAGAGTCTTAAATTCACCAAGGGTTTCCCTGTTTCCTATAAGTTTACGAAGCAGGTTAGAATCACCAGTGAATTGATCAAAGTCAGATTCCTTTTTTTGTATGTAGCGTGTTAACGATTTCTTTTCATGAGCAATCGCTGAAATACGTGTAACGTAAGAATTGAATAGAAAGGAAAGAGCAAAGGTGGCTATAGCAAGTGCGAGCAGGCTATACCTGGAAAATAAAATATGTCGAAAGCTTTTTTTCAAGTATTATGTTGATGTTTGATGGTGTTCCAGATGGCGTCCATTTCATCGAGGGTCATATCATCAAGCCTTTTACTTTGTTTCAATGCCTCCCCTTCCATTTTTGTAAACCGGTTGATGAATTTTTTATTGGTCCGTTCTAAAGCATTTTCTGCGTCAATCTGCAAAAATCGTGCATAATTAATGAGTGAAAATACCAGGTCGCCAAACTCATCTTCTATCCTATCTTTTTCGTTTTTCTCAACGGCCGCATGCAATTCATTGATCTCTTCCTCCACTTTTTGCCAGACCTGGTCTTTATTCTCCCATTCAAAGCCAACCTGTCTTGCCTTTTCCTGCAGCCGCATCGCTTTTACAGTAGCGGGCAGTGATACGGGCACGCCGCTCAATACAGATTTTTTCCCTTCTTTTAACTTTAAATTTTCCCAGTTCTTTTTTACATCATCCTCGTTCTCCACTTTTACATCTCCATAAATATGCGGATGACGGATAATCAATTTTTCGGCGAGCCCCGTTATCACTTCTTCAAGCGTAAACTGTCCCTGTTCTTTTCCTATTTTGGAATAAAAAAGAATATGCAATAAAAGATCTCCTAATTCTTCCCTGATACCCTGCCAATTTTTATCTGTTATAGCATCGGTTAATTCATAAGTTTCTTCAATAGTCATATGACGCAGGGTTTCTATTGTTTGCTTGCGATCCCAGGGGCATTTTTCGCGCAGCTCATCCATGATCCCGACTAATCTTACAAATTCATCAGCTGTTTTGTTCATACATCAAATATTAAAGAAAGAGAAAAAGATAAATATTGTAAATAAAATGATAAGGACTATCAAAAAAGAAATATTGAGCAATAAGAATTTTAAAAAAGTCTTAAACCATCCCTGCCTGTAAAAATTTTTTAAAGCAAGGTATTCATATACATATAATCCAAAAGTAAGTATACCCGAAACCGTACTCAAAGCTTTCCAATGAAGCCCCGCATTGATTTTAGATATGGCAAATAAAACAAGTAAGGCTATAAAAATAAATATATAAAGATGGATGCCGAAGATGCCATGATTCACATAATAAAATTGTTTTCTTCTAATGTAGAGCAGTTTCAGGATCAGGGCCAGGAGAGGCAGGGAAATGAAGAGCATCTGCGGTATGTTGTGAATTAATGTATGTGTGAATGCAGACGTGATCTCCCGCGAATTGTTGTTATACTTTTCGTTTATCTCTATCAGCTTATAAATAAACTGACGGGCAAACCAATTATTCTTTTCTTTACCGGATGCCAGCAGGGAATCATACTCCTTCTTTGATTTATAGTTAATTCCGTTTAAATGCAATCCCGATGAAATAGAAGTATCCAGATAATTTTGAAATTCTTTTCGTGTCATGGGTTTGCCGGTGTTGTGAATGGTTGCAGTAAAAGCAGCAAAAGAAGCTGAATCCATTTTATTAATTTCAATCGTTGTTTTCCCATTCACTGTTATCTTAAACGGCTCTCCCTTATTAAAAAAAGAAAAGAACAGCAGGAAAAAAATAGCAGACGTAAATACGTACATGCGCACCGGGTTCAGATAGCTTGCTCTCCTGCCATTGATATATTCTTTTGAAAGAAACCCTGGTCGCAGCAAAAGAATTTTCAGCGTTTGAAAAAATTTACCGTCGAAATGAGTGATATCATTAAAAAAATGGGTAACCAACTGCCACACCGTTTCTTTTGGCTCCAAATTTTCCTGGCCGCAAACATGGCAAAAGCGACCAATGACAGTAGTTCCGCAGTTTAGGCAATTCTTTTCTTTGCGTTCGGGGCCGTGGCTCACAATAAATTTTTACTAAAAATAGGACAAATTATAAGTGCGGAGCCGCTAAATAAAGCCGTGAGACGTGAAACATGAAACGTGAGATACTCACGTCTCACGATTGACACTGTGCTGTGTCTCACCTAAATAATATTCACTTCCCTCTCCAACTCTACATCAAACTTTTTAATCACCGTTTGCCTGATCTCTTCGCTTAAATCGAAGATCTCTTTGCCGGTGGCATTTCCGTAGTTGACAAGAACCAATGGCTGCCGGTCATGACAGCCAGCGTCTCCCCTGCGATAACCTTTCCATCCGCATTGTTCAATGAGCCAGGCGGCCGCAAGTTTGATTGAGCCATCGGAATTTTTATACCCAACTATATCTTGGAATTTGGATTTTAGATTTTGGAATTTCTCATTTGAGATAGATGGATTTTTAAAAAAACTACCGGCATTGCCGATCATTGCAGGATCAGGCAATTTGGAAGTTCGAATGTTAATGACGGCTTGTGAAATAGCAGCAATACTAAGTTCTTTAATTCCCATCCGTTCCAGTTCCTGCTCAATAGCACCATAGCTCGTATTAAATTTTGGGATTTTATTCAAACGATAAGTAACATCAAGGATCACGAACTGGTCTTTATATTTTCTTTTGAAAACACTTTCCCGGTAACCGAATTCACAATCTTTTAAGCCAAATGTATAATTGGCTTTTTCATGAAGATGAAAGGCTTTTAATTCATGAAAAACTTCTTTGATCTCAACTCCATAGGCGCCGATGTTTTGCATAGGTGAGGCTCCCACATTTCCGGGTATCAACGAAAGATTTTCAACACCGGCCCAATTGTTTTGAATGCAATTCAAAACAAACTGGTGCCAGTTCTCTCCTGCTCCAACTTTCACATACACATATTCGTCATCTTCTTTTATCTTTTCAATTCTCCTGATGTCATTTTTTAAAATCAGTCCATCAAAATTCCTAGCGAAAAGGATATTACTTCCGGCGCCGAGAATGAAAGTTGTGAGTTGTGAGTCGTGAGTTGTGAGTTGTGAGTTGTGAGTTGTGAGTTCTATCAGTTGTGTCGTATTTGAAAAAGTTGAAAAATATTTTGCTTTTGCATCAATGCCGAAAGTATTATAAGGCTTTAGAGAAAAATTTTCCTGAATTTGCATATCGTAAGTTACAAAGGGGGCGTCCTAAATTATTTTTTGAACCACATTAGGAGCAATAGGACACAATAGTAATTCACATAGTCGTTCTATGTGACCCCGATAACTATCGGGACTTATGTTTTCTATGTAACTCATGTGGTTCAAATAATCCTGAAAATTTGGATGCACCACAAACAGCAAGTTTACATTAAAATTATTAGCCCGCATGAAATATCAATTAAAAAGATTGTTTTATTACTCCCCTTTAGGGGATGGGGGTATGAGTGCAAAAACAGCAACATTGATCGGGGCTACAGGACTGATCGGCGGCGAATTGCTGAAACTTTTACTCGATGATCCTTATTTTGAAAAAGTAAGGATTCTTGTACGCAGGCCATTTACCATGGAGCATCCAAAGCTTGAGAAGAAGCTGGTTGATTTTAATGATGCTGATTCTTTGCTTGTTGCTCTCGATGGAAGTGATACAGTTTTTGTTGCCGTTGGAACTACACAAAGAAAAGTAAAGGGTGACCAGCAAGCATATCGCAAAGTAGATTATGATATCCCTGTAAATATTGCACGCTATTGCAAAATAGCGGGCTGCAAAAATTTTATTTTGGTTTCATCAGTTGGTGCAAACA